>Ga0079225_10000595_pt1 | contig 19658 bp, 15 predicted proteins | sample Poulit2012_FD_76344 | JGI IMG/M metagenome (GOLD analysis project Ga0079225, IMG submission 76344) | Agricultural soil microbial communities from Georgia to study Nitrogen management - Poultry litter 2012 | ecosystem: Environmental > Terrestrial > Soil > Agricultural land | place: USA: Georgia... | reverse complement strand
CATTGGGAGGTGGGGCCTGCACCGGCAGAGCGGCTCGCGCCGAGCGCCGCCTCCGCATAGCCTGCCGCGCTCCCTGCGGTCGCTCGCTGGGACGGGGCGGTGGCTGACGGCGCCTTCAGCAGTGCATCGCCGAACCGTTCCTTCCCCTTCAGTCGTCGCGCTGGGTACGCTCCATGCGCTCGTGCCGTTCCTGGGCTTCCAGGGACAGGGTTGCGATGGGCCGAGCTTCCAGCCGACGGATGGAGATCGGCTCCTTGGTTTCTTCGCAGTAGCCGTAGGTGCCATCATCGATACGCTTGAGCGCGGCATCGATCTTGGCAATCAGTTTGCGCTCCCGGTCCCGGGTGCGCAATTCCAGTGAACGATCGGACTCCAGGGTCGCGCGATCACCGATATCCGCCTCCGCGAGACTTTCCTTTTGCATGTGTTCCAGAGTCTGATCAGACTCCCGCAGCAACTCGGTCTTCCACTTGAGCAGCTTCTGCCGGAAGTGCTCCCGCATGCGCGGGTTCATGAAGTCCTCGTCGTCGGTCGGTCTGTAGTCGGGATCGAGAGTGATCGTCATATTGCCCTAACCGCAGCCAGCCAGTTGCGGCGCGAGTATAATTTTTTTGCCCAAGCGAACAAGCCCCTGAACCCTCAACTTCTATCGCTGCCTGCTTGTGGCTCATCCCTGCCGGATCGTCGAGGGGATCAGACATCCCGCTCGACCTCGTCGAGCGCCGCCTGGGCGGCGGCCAGGCGTGCTATCGGCACCCGATAGGGCGAACAGCTGACATAATCCAGGCCGATGTGGTGACAGAAGCGGACCGAGTTGGGATCGCCGCCGTGTTCTCCGCAGATACCGAGCTTGATATCGGGACGCGCCGCCCGGCCCCGATCGGCGCCGATCTTGACCAGTTCCCCCACTCCATCTTGATCGAGGGTCACGAAGGGATCACGCTCGATGATGCCGCGCGCTTCGTAGATCGGCAGAAAGCTGCCGGAGTCGTCCCGCGACACACCATAGGTGGTCTGGGTAAGATCGTTGGTGCCGAAGGAAAAGAATTCTGCCGTCTCCGCAATCTCGGCCGCGCGCAGCGCCGAGCGCGGCAGCTCGATCATGGTTCCCACCAGGTAGGTGATCTCTATTCCGGTAGCCGCCATCGTTTCCTCGGCGACCCGGTCGATGAGCTCTTTCAGAATCTCGAATTCCCGACGCAGCGCCACGAGGGGGATCATGATTTCGGGCTGCACGGTCTCACCGCTCTCCTTCTGGACCTCGATCGCGGCTTCCAGAATCGCGCGGGCCTGCATCTCGTAGATTTCCGGATAGGTGATGCCCAGGCGACAGCCCCGGTGGCCGAGCATCGGGTTGGCTTCCTCCAGCTTCAGCATGCGCTGACGCACCTGCTCGAGGGACACGCCGGCAGCCTTGGCCACCTCCCGGATCTCCTGCTCGCCGTGAGGCAGAAACTCGTGTAGCGGTGGATCCAGCAGGCGAATGGTGACGGGCAGGCCCTTCATGAGCTTGAAGATCTCGATGAAGTCCTGCTTCTGGATCGGCTGGAGCTTGGCAAGGGCGGCGCGCCGACCTGCTTCATCTTCCGCAACGATCATCTGCCGCACGGCGACGATACGGTCGGCGTCGAAGAACATGTGTTCGGTCCGGCTAAGACCGATGCCCTCGCAGCCGAACTTGATGGCAGCCCGGCAATCGAGGGGCGTTTCCGCATTGGTCCGGATCTTCAAGCGCCGAAGAGCATCAGCCCAGTCCATGATCTTCGCGAAGTCACCGGTCAGCTCCGGCTGGACGGTCGGCACTTCCCCCAGCATCACCTCTCCGGTGCTTCCGTCGAGCGTGATGATGTCACCTTCCCTCAGTTCGCGTCCCCCGGCCCGCAACGCAGCGGTTCGATAGTCGATCCGCAGTTCGCCAGCGCCGGCGACACACGCGCGCCCCATGCCGCGAGCCACGACGGCTGCATGGCTCGTCATCCCGCCGCGGGTCGTGAGAATGCCTTCGGCAGCGTGCATGCCGTGAATGTCTTCGGGGCTCGTCTCGATACGACAGAGGATGACCTTCCGGCCCTCCTGGGCGGCCGCTTCCGCCTTATCTGCAGAAAACACGATTTCGCCGGAGGCGGCGCCCGGAGAAGCAGGAAGGCCGCGGCCGATCACCTGGCGCTGCGCCTTCCGATCGAGGGTGGGATGCAGGAGCTGGTCGAGCGAGAGAGGATCGATCCGGCGGACCGCTTCGGCTTTCTCGATCAGCCCCTCTTCCACCATATCGACCGCGATCTTGAGGGCCGCCTTTGCCGTGCGCTTGCCGCTGCGCGTTTGCAGCATGTAGAGCTTGCCGGACTGCACCGTGAACTCGATGTCCTGCATCTCACGGTAGTGCTTTTCCAGCAGATCGCGCACCTTGCAGAGCTGCTGGAACACCTCCGGCATGACCTCTTCCATCGCCGGCAGGTCAGAGCCCTGTGCCTGCTTGTCGTGAATGGTGATGGATTGTGGCGTGCGGATACCCGCCACGACATCTTCACCCTGGGCATTGACGAGGTATTCGCCATAGAAGCGGTTTTCCCCCGTCGAAGGGTCGCGGGTGAAGGCCACGCCGGTTGCACAGTCCTCTCCCATGTTGCCGAAGACCATGGCCTGCACATTGACCGCCGTTCCCCATTCTTCAGGAATATGGTGAAGCCGGCGATAGGTTACGGCGCGCTGGTTGGTCCATGACTTGAAGACGGCTGCTATGGCACCTTCGAGCTGTTCCTGAGGATCCTGGGGAAAGGGAGCGCCGTACTCTTCCGTCACAATCTCCTTGTAGCTTCCGATGACCCCCTGCCAGTCCTCTGCCGCCAGGTCCGTATCCAGCGCGACGCCCTTGTCTTCTTTCGCCCGCTCCAGGGCTTCTTCAAACAGGTGGTGCTCAACCCCCAGCACCACGCTGGCGTACATCTGGATGAAACGCCGGTAGCTGTCATAGGCGAAACGCTGATCCTTGCTGCGCGCCGCAAGCCCCTCAACCGTCGCATCGTTCAGGCCCAGGTTAAGGACCGTATCCATCATCCCGGGCATCGAGACCCGAGCACCGGAGCGCACCGACACGAGCAAGGGGTTTTGGGAGTCCCCGAATCGCGTGCCCGTCGCCTGCTCCACCTTGGCCATCGCGGCCTTGGTCTGAGGCGCAAGCTCTTCCGGGTAGCAGGCGTTCTTGGTGAAATAGGTGCAGACCTCGGTGGTGATGGTAAAGCCAGGTGGCACCGGCAGGCCGATGGAGGCCATTTCAGCAAGGTTGGCCCCCTTGCCCCCAAGGAGGTTGCGTAGATCGGCATGACCGTCGCTGTCATCGCCGCCAAAGCTGTAGACCCACTTGCTCATACCGCCCTTTGCCTCCTTGGATCCAGCTGCTGTCGCCGCGCTGACGAACACCTGGGAGCTTCCGATATCCGAGGCTGAGTCCGCTAGCTGCGCGGCCCCGCCAACCTCGTCCCTGGCCTCTTCCTATCCCTCGATTGCGGAGAAATCCGCTACCTGCCCCAGCGTCGCGCCGATCTGTGAAAGCAGCGCAAGGCGATTTGCCCGCACAGCCGGGTCATCGACATTCACGGTTACATGATCAAAAAAGCCGTCGACCGGGGTACGCAAACGGGCAAGCACTTCCATTGCGCCAGTGAAATTCTCGGTCTTCAGCGCCTGCGCTGCCTGCCCCTGGGCCTTTTCAAGCGCCTGATGCAAAGCCTTTTCCTCCTCGGCAAGGAGCTCCGCCGGGCTTGCAGGACCGCGATAGCGGCACCCATCCTTCTTCTCCTCGATGCGCACGATGTTCGCCGCGCGCCGGAAGGCGACGAGCAGGTTCGCCCCCTCTTCGCTGTCGAGGAAGCTTTGCAACGCCTCGACCCGCATCAACAGGCGCAACAGATCGTCCTCTCCCCCGAGGTTGAAGACAGCCGTGACGAGATCGTGTCGCACCCCCTTCTCTCGAAGCGTCACCTTGACCCGATCGGCGATAAAGGTCAGCAGCGAGTCGACGACGAAGCGGATCCGCTCCTCATCGACCTCGGCGATATCCAGTCCTTCAAGCAGTTCCCGCCCGACTTCGACGAGGCGCCCGCGCCCCTCCCTTTCCTTGATGAGGTAATCGAGCGCGCGAATCGGCTCCAGCTGTTCACGCAGTTTCAACTCGTTAAGAACCTGGGCTGCAGCCTCGGCCACGATAGATGCCAGGGGCAGGCGCAAACGGTTTTCGACGATGAGACGGATCACCCCCAGAGCTGCTCGACGCAGCGCGTAGGGATCCTTGGAGCCCGTGGGGGTTTCCCCGATCGCCCAAAAGCCCGTCAGGGTATCGAGCTTGTCCGCGAGGGCCACCGCCACGGAGAGCGGCGCGGAAGGGCAGCTGTCATTTGGCCCGAGCGGCGCATAGTGCTCGGCAATGGCCTGTGCGACCCCTGCCGTTTCTCCATCATGGCGCGCGTAGTAGCTTCCCATGATCCCCTGCAGCTCCGGAAACTCGCCCACCATGCCGCTGGTAAGGTCCGCCTTCGCCAACATGGCCGCCCGATCGGCCTGCAGTGGATCCACATCCAGCTGTTCTGCCAAGCGCCTCGCCAGGACCGCGATCCGCATGGCTTTTTCGGCGAGGCTGCCCAGCTTCGCGTGGAAGACTACAGATTGGAGAGCCGGGATACGAGCCTCCAAAGGCTCCATGCGATCCTGCTCCCAGAAGAAGGCGGCATCGGTGAGCCGCGCGCGCAGTACCCGCTCATTGCCGGCTACGATCGTCGCCGCCAGGGGCGAGGCAGCGGGGGCTTCCATGTTCGCCACCACGATGAAGCGGTCGGCCAGCTCTCCATCCGGCGTCCTCGTGGAGAAGTAGCGCTGATGGCTGCGCATCGAAGTGATCAGCACCTCGGGCGGCAAGGACATGAGCTCAGGCGCAATACGCCCGAGCAGTGCGCAGGGCCACTCGACAAGACCGGTAACCTCATCGAGCAGAGCCGGATCCGCTTGCACCGTCAAGCTGGCTTCCTGGGCGAGTGCCTCACACTGCTCCTGGATGATCTTCCGACGCTCCCTGGCATCCAGAATGACGTAGGCCTGCCGCAGCTTGATCCGATAGTCGTCGAAGCCGGAGACGCTAAAGCCACTGGGTGCAAGGAAGCGATGCCCCTGTGTCCTGCCCGTGAAGGCCAGTCGATCCTGGCCGCTGAGCGCAAAGGTTCCCTCCAGGGGGTCACCGGCGAAGATGGCCATCAGGTTCTGCAGAGGACGTATCCAGCGGAAGTCGCCTTCCCCCCAGCGCATCGACTTGGGCCAGTTCAATGCAGACAGCAGCTCTGTCAGGAACTCCGGTAAAATGCTCCGGGTGGAGCGGCCCTCGATCTTGCGAACGGCGAAATAGACCCGTCCCTTGGGCGTCTCCCGCAGTTCAGCCTCCGCAAGTGACGTAAGACCGGCGGCCTTGAGAAAGCCCTCGAGCGCCCGAGGGGGCGCGCCTTCCCTGGGCCCCTTGCGTTCCTCCATCACGTCTGGCTGGCGCCCCGGCAACCCCGTGACAACAAGTGTAAGACGCCGGGGCGTGACGAAGGTCTGCAACACGTCATAGCTCAAGGCTAAAGCTGCCAGCTTCTCCGCTGCCAGACGTTCCAACTCTCGCGCGGCCGCGGCCTGCATGCGAGCGGGCACTTCTTCGGACAAAACCTCGAAAAGCAGCTCAGCCACAAGCTGACTCCAGATGCTCGGGACTGACAGCCACCCAGGCTTCGCAACAGGCCTTTGCGAGGGCACGGACGCGTCCGATATAGGCCTGACGTTCGGTCACGGAGATGACGCCGCGGGCATCGAGCAGATTGAAAAGGTGGCTCGCCTTGAGGCAATTATCGTAGGCAGGCAAGGGCAGGCGCTGCTCCAACAGGTGATTGCACTCCCGCTCGGCATCCTGGAAGTGGCGCAGGAGGCGCTCGGTGTCCGCCTGTTCGAAGTTGAAGGCCGAAAACTCGCGCTCGGCCTGAAGGAAGATGTCACCGTAGCTCTTCCCGCCCTCCTCGGAGGCGACACCGTCCCAATCCAGATCGTAAACCCGGTCGACCCCCTGGACGTACATCGCCAGACGCTCGAGGCCGTAGGTGAGCTCGACCGGCACCGGGTTGCAGTCGATCCCGCCAACCTGCTGGAAGTAGGTGAACTGCGTCACCTCCATGCCGTCGCACCAGACTTCCCAACCGAGTCCCCAGGCGCCGAGCGTCGGGCTTTCCCAATCGTCCTCGACGAAGCGAACGTCATGCTCCAGCGGATCGATGCCGATCGCCCGGAGCGAATCGAGATAAATCTCCTGGATATCAGGCGGCGAGGGCTTCATCAGCACCTGGTATTGATAGTAGTGCTGAAGCCGGTTGGGATTGTCGCCATAGCGCCCGTCGGTGGGCCGTCGCGAGGGCTGTACATAGGCGCAATTCCAGCGTCCGTGCGGACCCAAGGAGCGCAGCGTGGTCGCCGGATGAAAGGTGCCGGCGCCCACTTCCGTGTCGTAGGGCTGGAGAATCACGCAGCCCTGCTCCGCCCAGTAGCTCTGCAACTTGAGGATGATCGTCTGGAAGCAGGTTTCCCTGCTTGCGCTTCTTTTGGTCATGGGCGGCTGTTTTGGTTGCAGTGCAAAATCGCTTTCGCGAACCTAAAACCGCGGCCGCCTATAATCAAGGCGCCCGGCGATCCCTCCCCCGGCCGTCACACCGGCGCCTGTGTCACTCGGCCGGCGCCTGGGCGTCCTTCGTAGTCGCCTCCTTGCTTTTACGATCGCGCCAACGTTCTGACAGCTTCATCACGAAGATGAAGAAGACCGGAACAAAGAAGACTGCAAGCACGGTGGCGGAGATCATGCCGCCCATCACGCCGGTACCGATGGCGTTCTGGCTGCCGGAACTGGCCCCTGTCGCGACCGCCAAGGGCGTCACGCCGAGGGTAAAGGCCAGGGAGGTCATGATGATCGGACGGAACCGCATGCGCGCAGCCTCGACAGTCGCATCGAGCAGCGACCTGCCCTCGGCCCGCAGATCCTTGGCGAACTCGATGATCAGGATGGCGTTCTTTGCCGAGAGGCCGATGATCGCGATCAGGCCCACCTTGAAGTAAACGTCGTTAGGCATGTCCCGCAGCGTCACCGCCAGCACCGCCCCGATGACGCCGAGCGGTACCACCAGCATCACCGATAACGGGATCGACCAGCTCTCATAGAGCGCAGCGAGCAGGAGGAACACGAAAACGATGCTGAGCGCAATCAGGAAGGGAGCCTGTGTCCCCGACTGGATTTCCTGCAGCGACTGGCCCGTCCACTCGTAGCCGAAGCCCTGGGGCAAGCCAGCCGCCAGGCGCTCCATCTCCTCGATGGCGGCCCCGGAAGAATAACCCGGCGCCGCCTCGCCGCTGATGCGCACCGAGGGGTAACCGTTGTAACCGACCACCTGGCTGGGGCCCCTCTGCCACTCCACACTGGCGACGGCTGAGAGAGGAACCATGCCCCCGTGGACGTTCCGGACGTTGATCGCGAGCAGGTCGTCGGTCTGCATCCGCCGCAGCTCGTCGGCCTGAACCCGGACTTCCTGCATCCGCCCTGCATTGGGGAAGTCGTTCACATAGCTGGAGCCGAAATTGGCCGAGACGGCTTGGTTGATATCGGCGAAGGTGACCCCGAAGGTGTTCGCCTTCTCGCGATCGATGACCAGGTGAACGCGGGCCGCATCCGGCATGCCTTCGACGCGGATCCCGGTCACCACCTCGCTCTCGGCAGCAGCGGCCAGTAGCTGATCGCGGGCCTCCGCCAGCGCAGCCTGTCCGAGACCGCCTCTGTCCTGGAGCCTGAAGGTGAAGCCGCTGGTGGTTCCCAGGCCCTGGATGGGCGGCGGGGACAGCGAGAAGACGAGCGCGTCCTTGATCCCCATCAGGGCGCCGTTCGCGCGCCCGGCAATCGCCGCGGCAGAGTCCTCCGGCCCTCGATCGTCCCAATCCTTCAGCGTGATGAAAGCCAGGCCGGCATTCTGGCCGGTGCCGGAGAAGCTGTATCCGCTGATCATGAAGGTGTTTTCAACCGCCTCCTCGGCCCAGAAGATCTCCTCGGCCTGATGAATGACTTCCTGCAGTCGGGTGGCACTGGCCTCCGGCGGCGCCTGCATGTCGACCAGGACAAAGCCCTGATCTTCATTCGGAAGGAAGGCGGAAGGCAGTTGGAGGAAGGCCCATCCCAGGCCCACCAGCAGCGCCAGGTAGATCACCATGAAGCGTCCGGCCCGGCGGCCGATCCGTCCGACCAGGCTCTGATAGCCGCGGGACGTCCGCGTAAAGCCGCGGTTGAACCAGCCGAAGAAGCCCTTCTTCTCATGGTGGCCCGCGGGAATTGGCTTCAGGAAGGTCGCGCAGAGCGCCGGCGTCAACGACAGAGCCAGGAAACCGGAAAAGAGGATCGAGACCACCATGGTCAAGCTGAACTGGCGGTAGATGACGCCCACCGCCCCCGGGAAGAAGGCCATGGGCACGAAGACCGCCGTCAGCACCAGCGTGATGCCGATGATCGCGCCGGTGATCTGCTTCATGGCCTTGCGAGTCGCCTCGCGGGGAGGCAGGCCCTCTTCCGCCATGATGCGCTCGACGTTCTCCACCACGACGATGGCGTCATCGACCAGAATGCCGATCGCCAGCACCATCGCGAACATGGTGAGCACGTTGATGGAAAACCCGGTGGCCAACATCACGGCGCAGGTACCCAGTAGCGCGATGGGCACCACCAGCGTGGGAATGATGGTGTAGCGGAAGTTCTGCAGGAAGAGGAACATGACCAGGAAGACCAGCACCACCGCCTCGATCAGCGTGTGGATGACCTTCGTGATCGAAACCTCGACGAAGGGCGTCGTGTCGTAGGGGATCGAGTATTCGATGCCCGGCGGGAAGAACTCGGCCAGTTCCTCCATCCGATCGCGCACGGCCTGCGACGTGGCCAGGGCATTGCCGGTGGGAGAGAGCTGAACGCCGATACCCGCGGACGGCTGTCCGTTCATCCGGGTCGAGAAGTTATAGCTCTCCGCCCCTACCGCGATGCGCGCGACATCTCGCAGCCGCACCGTCGAGCCGTCAGGGTTTGCGCGCAGGACGATGGCCCCGAATTCCTCGGGCGAGGTGAGCTGTCCCTTCACCAGAACACCTGCCGAGATCTGCTGGGTCACGGGATTGGGTTGCGCCCCGATTCTTCCGGCCGCAACCTGCGCGTTCTGAGCCTCGATCGCCCCGATGACATCGCCGGCCGTCAGGTTCAGGCCGACCATCTTGTCCGGATCTATCCAGATCCGCATGGCGCGCTCGGTTGCAAAGAGCTGCGCGCGTCCCACCCCATCGATACGACGAATTTCGCCGAGCACGTTGCGACTGAGGTAGTCGCCGAGGCCGACTGCTTCGAGCGAGCCATCGGTCGAAGTCAGGGCGATAGCCATCAAAAAGGAGGAGCCGGCCTTTTCCACCTGCACGCCCTGCTGCGTGACGACGCGAGGCAAACGCGGCTCAACCCGGCGGATGCTGTTCTGCACCTCGACGGAAGCGTCATTCGGATCGGTTCCAGGCGCAAAGGTGGCGGTAATGTCGATCCAGCCAGAGGAATCGGAGGTGGACTCGAAATAGAGCAGCCCTTCGACGCCGTTCAGTTCCTCCTCGATCGGGCGCGTGACCGCCTGGTAGATCTCCTCAGGGGTAGCCCCGGGATAAGTCGTGTTGATCGAAATCTGCGGCGGCGCGACGTTGGGATACTGCGCAACCGGCAGGAACGGCAGGGAGATGATGCCGGCGAGCATGATGAAGATCGACACGACCCATGCAAAGATCGGCCGATCAATGAAGAACTGAGGCACTTGCGGACCCTCTACCCAATCATTCGGCCGGAGACGACCGGCCGGGAGACGCGTCGTTCTTCTGGGCAAGAGCCCAATCCGACGCCAACACCTGGATCCCCGGTCCTATTTTCTGGAAGCCCTCGACAACGATGCGCTCGCCGGCTTGCAGGCCATCTTCGACGATCCAACGCTCGTCAGTAGCGGGACCCAGGCGGACCTGCCGCAGTTCCGTGGTGCTGTCTTCCTGCACGACAAAGACCTGCGCGGTGCCATCGGCCTCACGCTGAACCGCCTGTTGCGGAACTGACAGGGCGTGATTTCGAAGCCCCTGCTCGAGCTGCACCCTTACATACATCCCCGGCAGAAGGTCACCGTCGGGATTGGGGAACTCGGCACGCATGGTGACCTGACCCGTGGTCTCGTCAACCGTGACCTCGCTGAAAAGCAGGCGTCCCGGATGGTGGTATTCGCTTCCGTCGTCGAAATGCAGGACCACTCGGGCTTCACCCGGGGCGGGACTTGTGAGAGCGCCCGCCGCCAGAAGCCGACGGAGCTTGATCAACTCGTTGACCGATTGCGTGAAGTCCACATAGATCGGGTCGAGCTGCTGGATCGTCGCCAGGATTTCGGGACTGTTCGAACTGACGAGCGCACCTTCGGAAATCAGGGCCCGGCCGACACGACCGGTGATCGGCGCCTTGACATCCGCGTAGTCCAGGTTGAGCTCGGCCGCTGCCAGGCCTGCCTCTGCGGCGGCCACATCCGCATCGGCCTGCGCGAGCAGTGCGATGGCATCGTCGTATTGCTGCGCGCTGGTGACCCTGCGCTCGCGCAGTTCCGTCTGCCGATCCGCCTGCTGGCGAGCCTGCAGCTGAACGGCTCGCGCCCGCTGCAGCGTCGCCTCGGCGCTTGCCACCTGAACCCGGAAGGGCTCGGGATCGATCCGGTAAAGCACCTCCCCTTCCTGGACATGGCTGCCTTGCGTGAAGACCCGCTCGACGATGATGCCCGAGACTCTCGGCCGCACTTCGGCAATCCGGGTTGGTGCTACGCGTCCAGGTAATTCGGTCACGATCGGAATGCTCTCGGGCACCACCTGAACGACACTGACCGCCGGCGGCGGTGGCGCCGAAGCTGCGTTGCCATCCTGCGACGCTTCGCCGCAGGCCGCTACGAGCAGGGATATCAGAAAGGCAGATATGAGGCCGAAGCAGCGTCTGCCCGCACGCAGCACAGGGCTGCCGGTGCCACCGCCAGGGTTTGTCTGGCGCACGGATTTTTTCTTGTTCTCGCACACAATGAGCTGCTCGAGGGCCGACATCTTCAACTTTATCCCTTCCCCACAGGCTGCTCTTCATGGCGTCATGGGTGACGCGGACCCGCAATAAGCGGAGGCAGCCTCCGGTTTCCTTGACGAGGTATGGAGGCAGAAGGCATATAGGTCAAGTCCCGCTTGTCTGCACGAGCAAAGCATTCCGGCTGCAAAACATGAGGAAGCCGGAGAGAGAAAAGGTATCCGTGGTTCGAGATCAAGCCCCCTTGCGCGCAGATGCACGGCGCAATCGCGACCGGATTTTGAAGGTTGCAGTCCAACACTTTGCAACCCGTGGCATCGATACCTCGTTGGAGGAGATCGCGAAGGCTGCCCAGGTCGGTTCAGGCACGCTCTATCGGCACTTCCCGACTCGCGAAGCCCTGCTCGCGGCCGCCTTGCGCAGCAGTCAGGACAAGCTGCTATCCGGGGCCGAGACGGCCAGACAGCTCCCCCACCCGGGCAAGGCCCTTCAGACTTGGCTGCAATATCTTCAGGGGTATCTGCGTACCTTCAATGGACTTCCGGCTCCGGTCCTTGTCGCCATCAAGGAGCAGGCATCGCCCTTGGCGGTCTCCTGTCAGCAGTTGATCTCGACAACCGAAGAGTTCCTGGCGCAGGCACAGCAAGCGGGACAGGCGAGCGATCGCGTGACAGCAAGCGATCTCGTCCTGGGAGCGCTCGCTACAGCCTGGATAGCCGATCATGTCGATGCCCTAGGCTCGAGCATAGAGGCGCTCGATGCATTACTAGCTTATGGCTACCTGGAAAGGGGCGGAGACCCCCGGCGACAGTCGGGATGACGCAAAGCTGCGCTGCCTAAAAGGGACAGTCGACACGCCCGCAGTTGGTCGGCTGCCGGGCGGGCACATAGGCCTGGCAGGCCGGACAGGCCGTCATCTCTTCAGCGTCGGGAACAGCCGACGCGCGTGCGGCCGCCTTTGCAGCCCGCGCGCGCTGCCTTTCCTGAAGCTTGCGCTGCGCGTCGAGGCGGCCGACCAGCCTGAAACCATACCAGACTGCCAGGATGATGGCGGCGAGGACCAGAAGTTTGGTGAAAGAGGGTAGGCCGAACATGGCGTCCTTCTAGTGCGGCAGTGCGCTGCAGGTCAAGAAAGGCACGAGGCAGCTATGCCATCGCCACGAGCACCTGCCGCGGCCCGCTGAAGGGCTTTCGCCCGTGCATGGTCAAGAGATTGTCGAGGATCATCACATCGCCGCGCTGCCAGGGAAAAAGCAGCTCACAATCACGGCAGACGGCCCTGATGACCGCGAGTTCCCGCGGTTCGATTTCACTTCCATCACCGTAGGTCGCGTGATTGCCGAGCGTTTCCTCTCCGGCAGTCTGAGGGTCGAAGCGAGGGTCATTCCTGGCGCCAAAGGAGAGTTTCACACTTTCGAAACTGCGATGCCATTGGTCTACCTGATTGAACCAGCAGATCTCGGAAGTCACCGGATGGGTCAGCACACCCGGTCTGTGCAACCGCGTCCGCAATCCGAAAGCCGTCCACTCATAGTCAGCGCCCGCTGCCGCGAGAAGGCTTTCAACCTGGTCGCGGTCGGTCATCTCGAAGGTCTCCTGCCAGCTCTTGCCGATCCCGGCTTCGCCCTCAGCATCCCAGAGATGCTGATGGTAGAGCACGCCCAGGGATTCGAACTTCTGCCGCACCCGCCGGGGCATGTTTCGATAGACAAGCCGCCCGTCCGCGATGTGAGTTTCACCACCGTGGACAGCGGGCTGGAGGCAGGCAAAGAACAGGCGTTGAGGCCACCAGGCTCCGTAGGAAAGCTCGTTGTGCAGCAGTACCTCGAGTTCCTCCGGATATTCGCTGGAAGTATAGACCTGGTCCGCGACGCTTCGGCGCGGTGAATCTCCGCCGGCATAGCTGCGCAGGTCGGGACGGATGGCTCTGCAGAAGGCGCGGAACAGCGCTGCGGAATGAATTGGAAAGCTGCGCACGAGAAGAGCGCCGGCGCGGCTTACCAGTTCTTCCAACTCCTCGGCATGAACCTCGGCCCACTTGAGGGCACCCTCAGGCGATCGCTCGTCCTCCGGACCCAGTACCGGCACCAGCGGCAAGGGAAGTTGCTCATCAAGCTGCTTGCTAAGCATTGGAGAGCCGTTCGTAGCATGAGACCAGATTGGAGAACCCTATAGAGGCCGCAACCTCCAAAGCAAGGACAACCAATTGCCTTCTGCCGCTGCCGTGGCCAAGCCCTCGTGCCGGGGTTACGGGATCCTTGCCGCCTCGGCGGCCGTTGCTTGTCTGAAGCTGTAACCAGACTCCGGACCGGAGATCGCGCGCAGGCTTCTTCGCTCAGTGGGGGCGGCCGCCTGCCGGTAGTATTCGGAAGGATCACGTGCAGGAGGCCGGCTGCCCATGCGCAGGTCGAGACAACCAGAAGCAAAGCTGCTCTCCCTCGCGACGGCAGTGCCGCCCCATGCCCTCTCTCAGCGCGCCATCCAGGCGGCGGCAGCGGAACTCTTCGCCGAAGAACACCTGCCCGTCCCTCGCCTACAGCGGATTTACCAGAACGCGGGTATCGAAAACCGCTACGGCGCCCTTCCGCTGCAGCAGCTTGCAACGGCGCGCAGCTGGCGGACCTGGCATGACATCTTTAGGCCGGCGGCACTGTCGCTACTCGAAGAGGTCGCTCGGCAGGCGCTGGACAGGGCGGGTCTCGAAGCGGCAGAGGTCGATACGCTTCTCATAGCCTGCTCAACCGGCTTCAGCGTGCCCTCGCTCGATGCTCTTCTGCTCGATCGTCTGCCCTTCCGAAGGACGGTCGAGCGGGTGCCCCTGGTAGGCTACGGCTGCGCCGGCGGCATCCTTGGCCTGTCCCGAGCTGCCGCTTTGACGCGCGCCCGGCCGCACTCCGTTGCGCTTTTCCTGACCGTCGAGCTCTGCACCCTCACCTTCCGCCCCCACGATCGCTCCCGCACCAATCAGATTGCCACCGCGCTTTTCGGTGACGGTGCAGCAGCGGCCGTGATCAGCTCCGGCGATTCTTCCGCCGCGCCGGCGCTGACAGCTTCCGGAGAGTATTGCTGGCCAGAAAGCGAAGAGATAATGGGCTGGTCCGTGAAGGATGACGGCCTGGCCGTCCGCCTCTCACCTGGGCTGCCGGATCTGATCCGTCGCGACGGCCGGCGGGTGGTGCAGCTGTTCCTGACCGAACAGCAACTCTCCTTCGCCGATATCGACCACTGGGTACTTCATCCCGGCGGGGCCAAGGTCCTGACTGCCTTGCGGGAATGCCTGTCCGTTTCCGACGCCGAGCTTGAACCCGCCCGAAGGGTTCTGCGCGCCAATGGGAATATGTCCGCGCCGACGGTACTCTTCGTTCTCGAGGATATCCTCACCGCCGGGACTACTGGTCGATTGCTCTGCCTGGCATTCGGCCCGGGATTCACTGGAGCCTACCTGCTGCTCGACGCCGATCGCCCCTGGCCGCCGACCGGATGATGTTGGGCGCCCCTCAGATAATGGCTGTTCTACTGGCACTGTTACGCGTGGCGGAACTGGTGCTCTCGGCACACAATGCAAAACGTCTCAAAGCCGCCGGGGGTATCGAAAGGGGAGCAGGCCACTATCCGCTGCTGGTCGCCTTCCACAGCCTGTGGCTCGGCTGGATCTTTCTCCTTCCCTCAGATCGCGAGCCCAATGGCTGGCTCCTGGGCCTTTTCGCGCTCCTGCTTCTGGCCCGGCTGTGGGTCATCGTCAGCCTTGGGCGCTACTGGACGACCCGGGTTTTCGAGATGCCGAACCGCGCGCTGGTCCGCCGCGGCCCCTATCGCTGGCTGCGCCATCCCAACTACCTGATCGTGCAAGCGGAAGTTATGGTCGTTCCCGCCGCCTTTGGAGCCTGGGCGGCAGCGATCCTCTTCGGGCTCGTGAACGCCCTGCTTCTGGCCTGGAGGATTCGGATCGAGGAAAGGGCGCTAGCTCAACGCCGATGATGGGGCGAACCCTGGGGATCTGCCAGGTGGGTATCATCCCTCAGATGGATGGTGCGGCTGAGTGGACTCGAACCACCACGTCCTCTCGGACACAGGTACCTGAAACCTGCGCGTCTACCAATTCCGCCACAGCCGCAGCGCTCTCTTCGGGACCCGGTCGCCCGGGCGGTAGCCCCTGTTCATCGCCCTAGCCGGGACAGCTGTCAATCCCTCCCCAAGCCTGCTTTCGGCTCAAGGATGGTGCGGCTGAGAGGACTTGAACCTCCACGGGGTCTCCCCCACAGCGCCCTCAACGCTGCGCGTCTACCAGTTCCGCCACAGCCGCATCGACCCTGTCCGCAGGTCATGGCTGACCTGCTTCCCCTTTCGGAGAGGTGCTGGAGCGACTATCTAATGATGTATGAGGGCTGACACAAGGGTCCTTTGCCCCCGCGAAGCCTCAGGTCAGGCATCCCAGCCTCTGATCTGGTGTTGGCCAGGAAGCAATGCTAGGCCTCGAATCATGCGCACCACCCTCATCATCGCGGCGCTCGGCGCCGTCATCGCCGCTCTTTTTGGCGGCATCCGGATCTGGAGCGGCCTGGCCGGTGTCGAGATGCCCTGGCAGGGTTGGCTGGCGCTGGCACTTGGCGTCATCTTCACGCTGGCGCTGGGAATCGGCCTGATGGCCCTGGTGTTCTATTCGGCTCGTCATGGCCATGACGAAGCACACCACATGCGGCAAAGCGGGCTCGAGCCGGAAGAAGAGGAATCGAAAAGATCTTCTGTCCGGGAAGAGCTTCGAGACGACCCGGCCCACCGCCAATCCTGACCGATGATTGCCTTGTTGAAGCCCTCGCGCCCGGCAGGCTGGAGGCGTCCCGCCAGCCCGGTCGGGGCTAGACAACTTGTCTTCGCAAGCAGACGCTCGCCAAGTGCCCGCCTCCGATCCTAATGTTCGCCTTCTTGGGGAGCATCAACGGAGGCAGCTATGAACCTCGTGAAGGAGTTTCGGGCCTTCATCGCCCGCGGCAACGTCGTCGACCTGGCAGTGGGGATCATCCTGGGCACGGCCTTTACCGCAATCGTCAACTCTCTGGTCAACGACATCATCATGCCGCCCGTTGGGCTGCTGGTCGGCGGAATCGATTTTTCCAATATCTTCATCAATCTCAGCGGCGAGACCTACAGTTCCCTGGCCGAGGCTCAGCAAGCCGGGGCGCCTACCGTCAATGTCGGAGTCTTCGCCAACAGCGTGATCAACTTTCTGATCATCGCCGCAGCGGTCTTTCTCCTCGTGAAACAGGTTAACCGCCTCTACCGGCAAGAGGCGGTAGAACCCTCGGCTCCGCCGGCTCCGCCACGACAGGAAGTGCTTCTGGAAGAAATTCGCGACCTTATCGCTCAGCAGCGCAGCCCGCCGTCTCTGTAGGGCCGGGCCGACGAACTCCGGCCGCTGTCGTCGCCCGCTTCGCGACGACAGCGGCCAGCTCTATCTCTTTGATGTCGACCGAACCACGCCTTTGATCTGAACTCCGGACTGGGTTCAGACCAAAGGCGATTTCACGCTATCTGCGCCCGACGGGCTGCGCTCATCGGGAAAGCTGCTTTTGTCGAGCACAGATCCGCTTCAGGCGCTGCGCCCTTCTTGTGCGCGGACGAACTGGGCAATCCGCGGCTTGATCTGCTCCCGCCAGCGGCGGCCGTTGAAGATGCCATAGTGGCCCACACCGGGTTGCTGATAGTTGCCACGCCTCTCGGCCGGAATGCTCCGACACAGATCGTGCGCTGCGAGAGTCTGTCCCGGTGCGGAGATATCGTCCAGTTCGCCCTCGATCGTCAGGAGCGCTGTTTTGCGTATTGCCTCTGGCTGTACGGGATGGTCACGCCACATCAGATTGCCGTTGGGCAAGAGGCGACGCTGAAATATCTGATCGACCGTTTGCAGATAGTAGTCGGCCGGCACGTCCATCACCGCCAGATACTCGTCATAGAAGCGGCGATGTGCCTCAACCGGTTCCCCGTCGCCCTTCACGAGATGGCGAAACATCTGCAGATGCGACTCCAGGTGACGGGAGGGGTTCATCGAGATGAAGCTCCCGATCTGGAAGAAGCCGGGATAGACGTCTCTGCCGCCTCCGGGATAGTAGGCAGGCACTTGTGCGATGACAGACTGCTCGAACCACCTGAGAGGGTGGGATTCGGCGAAGCGCGTAACGGCAGTGGGTGCTCGGCCGGTATCGACGGGCCCGCCCATGAGGATCATGGACAGAGGCTGTGCCGGATCTTCTGCCTGCGCTAAGAGCGCCACGCTCGCCAGTACCAGTGGCGCCGGCTGGCATACGGCCATGACATGCACATCGGGGCCCAGGTGCCGCATGAAGCGCAGCAACTCGTCGATGTAGGCGTCAACGCCGAAGGTTCCGGCGGAGGCGGGTACTTCTCGGCTGTCCTTCCAGTCCGTTATGTAGACCTCGTGATCGGGTAAAAGCGCAGCGACCGTTCCGCGCAGCAGCGTGGCGTAATGGCCCGATAGAGGTGCCACGAGCAGTATCTTGGGGTCTTTTCGTCTCGCGCAGCCTTCTCGCTCGAAGTGAAGCAGCGAAACGAAAGGCCGCTCCAGTACCACGCGATAGCCGACTGCTCTGCTGCGGCCGTCGACCTCGACGCTGTCGAGGTTCCAGGCCGGTCGTCGGCGCGGCTTGGTGGCATGCTCGAAGACATCGAGACCGGCCTTCAGGCTGCGCCCCGCATGGCTGTCGGCCCCTGGAAACAAGGGGCTGTCGAGAAAGGTGCGTGTGACGTCGCCGAGCATCCGCCACGGCATCAACGCGGTGTTCTGAAACTCATAAAGCTGATAAAGCATCCGCCCACTCGAACCACTGTTCCTGTCCCGCTTTTTGCGCTCCCGGACTGTCCCGGCTGAAGCGGCCTCTTCGAGGCGACTGAAAGGCGCCGGAGGTCCGGCTATTCCGCAAGCGGCAAAAAGCGTTCCGGATAGTGAACAAAAAATGAGTACCGCGCGACAAAAAATTTCTTCAGCCCCCTTTCAATTGATCTAAGGAGAGAGCTCAGGTGCAGGCTGTCAGTCCGGAAAACCGCAGTTTTTATAGACATTTCGAGAGCATACCGACGCGCTGGATGGACAACGACGTCTATGGCCACGTCAACAACGTGACCTACTACAGCTACTTCGATACGCTGATCAGCGGGTATCTCATCCGAGTCGGCGGGCTGGATATTCAAGGTGACGAGATCATCGGCGTCACCCCCGAAACCTTCTGCCGCTTCCGTCAATCCCTCACCTTTCCCGACGTCATCGACGCCGGGCTCGCGGTCGAGCGCCTGGGGCAAAGCTCCGTCAAGTATCTCGTAGGGCTTTTCAAGCAGAAGGCAGAAGAACCGGCGGCGCTCGGGCACTTCGTCCACGTCTTCGTAGAGCGCGAGACGATGCGCCCCGCTGCCATCCCCGAGAAGATCCGTCGCGCTCTTGAGCCGCTGCTGGTGGAGGCCGCCGAGGTCTGAAGCTTTCGGATCGCCTCCAGATGCTTCGCACCGCAGTGGGGAGGTAGGGTGTTACGACGCGTGCTGAAAATGGTTTTCCTGATGATCGGCCTGGTGATCGCGGTGCTGATCACGGCACACCTCGTCTACAGGCCACCTTCGCTCGAAGGGCGGACGATCAGTCAGGCGGTCGAGGCCTCCCCGTCAACACCGCTCGGCCGGCTCGCACTGAACCGGCCTGGGCAGGAAGAGGGCGACAGCGGTGTAATTCCGCTGATTGATGGCCCAGAGGCCTTCGCCGCCCGGGTGGCCCTGATACGGTCTGCCAGGGTAGCTCTGGATGTCCAGTACTACATCTGGCAGCGCGACGCGACCGGTCTGATGCTGCTGGACGAAGTGCGCAAGGCGGCGGAGCGTGGGGTTCGCGTTCGCCTCCTCCTCGACGACAATGGCATCAGAAATCTCGATGATGACCTTGCGGCTCTCGCTGCCCTGCCGGGAGTCGAAGTGCGCCTCTTCAACCCCTTCGTCCTTCGCACCCTGAAGCCGCTGGGCTACCTCTTCGACTTCGTGCGCCTCAACCGCCGGATGCACAACAAATCCCTTACCGCGGACGGTGCGGTCAGCATTCTTGGTGGGCGCAACATCGGCGACATCTATTTCGGATTCGGGAGCGGTGTTCAGTTCATCGATACGGATGTGATAGTGACGGGACGGGTAACCGCAGACATCGGCGCGGACTTCGACGCCTACTGGCACAGCGGTTCCTCCCACCCGATTGGTCGCCTTGTCGAGGAACCGGGACAGGGCGCGCTCGAGCAGCTGATTGCCGATGCCCGGCAGGCGGCCACCTCCGACGAAGGGCAGCGCTATCTGGACTGGCTGGCGCGCTCGAACCTCGTCATGCAAATGGTGGCTGGCGAATTGACGTTCGAGTGGACCGATGTTGCTCTGATCAGCGATGATCCCGCCAAGGGCCAGGGAGAAGCCGACCTCAACGACCTGCTCTTCCCTCAGTTGATGGAACTGCTCGCCCGGCCGTCGCATT
>Ga0079225_10000594_pt1 | contig 19668 bp, 20 predicted proteins | sample Poulit2012_FD_76344 | JGI IMG/M metagenome (GOLD analysis project Ga0079225, IMG submission 76344) | Agricultural soil microbial communities from Georgia to study Nitrogen management - Poultry litter 2012 | ecosystem: Environmental > Terrestrial > Soil > Agricultural land | place: USA: Georgia... | reverse complement strand
TAAAATCGCACGCTGGATTAACCCAGATCAGCTGGACGAAAATATGAGCTCAAGCCGAGGTTTATTAGCAAAAGATCGATACGATCAGCCCGTTATCCTTTTCGAGAGCGACTGCGCCATCCGTTGGTTTAGCGATAAATATCCAAACGTCGAGCTTTATTCCTTGCTCTAACCCCTTCGTGAATGACTTTATCTTGTCATTTAACGAAGAAGGGTACATGAGGAATGCGTATCGAGGGGATTAGGAGGAAGTGCATGATGAAACAATTGAAACACTGGTTCCTTAGCTTTATGCTGCTGGTCATGATGGCAGCTTGTGGGACCGTACAAACCCCAGAAGAGATTGATACACTAGACACAGAAACGTTTTCTGATACAGAAGACGTCTCTGTTCAAGAAGGTGAACCTTACACTGGGGCCCAAGAAGTTGTGGACTATTTGGATGCTTATGGAGAATTGCCGCCAAACTACTTAACCAAAGAAGAAGCCCGTGAACTTGGCTGGGAAGCGAGTGAAGGGAACCTTTGGGACGTGGCGCCAGAAGCCAGTATCGGCGGAGACTATTTTGGAAACTTTGAAGGCTTACTGCCTGAAGCAGAAGAACGAGATTATTTTGAGGCAGATATCAACTATGAAGGTGGATATCGAAACGCTGAACGATTGGTTTTCTCAAATGATGGGCTGTATTTTTATACGGAAGATCATTACGAATCGTTCGAAGAATTAGAACCAGGTGGTGGAAAAAATGAGAACAATGGTGATTGATGGCGAATTTATGGCGACGAAAGATTTGATGTATGCGCATTTGAATCGGGTCTTTTCGTTTCCGAGTCATTTTGGAAATAATTTAGATGCTTTATGGGATGTTTTAAATGAAACAAGCGAACCTACAATTATCGAATTTACACATGTAAATACGATGCGCGAGAGTTTAGGAACGTATGGCGATAAATTAATCCAATTATTCAAACAACTCGATCAAGAAAATAAATATTATACAGTAAATTTCTACAACGGAGACATCAGACCGAGTAGAGAACATATAGATCAATAAAGCATTGAAAGAACCAGCTTGCAGACCACTCAAAAATAGAGTGGGAACAAGCTGGTTTTTTGTAGTAAAAAACCCACCTCAATGACTGGGGCGACAGCCAATGAAGTGGGCCACATTCCTTATCCTAAGGAGGTGTAAGAAATGGTTTATTCACTTTTATTTGGGAAAAGCTTTTTAGTCGTTTGTTGAATCGTCCGTATTTTCTTCCGAATCCTCTGAAGCATCCGACTCTTCATCGGAAACTTCATCCGTTGGTCCATCGACTTCGATTTCAATATCCAGGTTTTCTGGATTCGAAGCTTTGGTCACCACAATTTCATCGTTGGAAACCGTGACGTAAATTTCTCCAACATCTGGATTTTCTAGATAAAATTCTGCAATCTTATCTTCGATTTGTTCTTCGATGACACGACGTAACGGACGTGCACCCATACTTGGGTTGTAACCTAGATCAACCAACTTTTCTTTGGCGTCTTTGTCGACATGGATTTCAATGTCATGCGCACCCATGGATTGATTGATTTCTTCTAACATGATATCTACAATATCAAGCAAGTTTTCTTTGGTTAGTGAGTTGAATTCAACAATCGCATCGAATCGGTTTAAGAATTCTGGTTTAAAGAAGTCACTTAATTGATCCAATACAGAATGTTGCGTACCTTCTAAGGCTGCACCGAACCCGACGTTTGCTTCGGCAGATCCTGTACCAGCGTTACTTGTCATGATGATAATCGTGTTCTTGAAATCAACCGTACGCCCTTGGGAGTCGGTCAGGCGACCGTCTTCCATAATCTGTAAGAACATATTCAAGACATCTGGGTGAGCTTTTTCAACTTCATCGACCAAGACCAAGCTGTAGGGGTTTCGACGAATTTGCTCGGTTAGTTGTCCTGCTTCATCATATCCGACATATCCAGGTGGCGAACCGATTAATTTAGATGTACTGTGTCTGTCCATAAACTCACTCATGTCTAAACGAACATACGCATCGCGGTTACCGAAGAGTTCCATCGTTAAGGCCTTCGCTAATTCTGTTTTACCAACACCCGTTGGTCCTACGAATAAGAAAGAACCAATTGGACGGTCTGTTTTACGGAGACCGATTCGGTTACGCCGAACTGCACGAGTCACTTTGTCAATGGCTTCATCTTGTCCAACGACAACTTTCGCCAATTCTTTGTCCAAGTCGCGTAATTGTGTTTGTTCTTTTTCTTTCAATTCGCCAACAGGGATGCCCGTCTTAATCTCAATGATATTGATCATATCTTGTTCAGTAACCGTTGGTGTATCAGACTCAGGGACTTGTTGTTCAAGCATGCCTTTGTATTTAGAAATTTGATCACGGTAGAAGGCTGCTTTTTCATAATCTTCGCGTTCCGTCGCTTCTTCTTTCAGTTTTTCAGCTTCTTCAATTTGCTCTTGAATTGTTTCTGGATCACGTACTTGAATCGTCAAGTTTTTCTTCGAACCGGATTCGTCCAGTAAATCAATGGCTTTATCCGGCAAGAATCGATCTTGAATGTAACGGTCGGATAAGTCAATCGCTGCTTGAATGGCTTCATCAGAATACTTCACATGGTGATAATTCTCATATTGTTTTTGAATTCCTTTTAGAATTGTATGAGTTTCTTCTAAGGTTGGTTCATCCACTCGAACAGGCTGTAAACGACGTTCTAGCGCGGAGTCTTTTTCAATGACACGGTATTCATTCAACGTTGTTGCACCGATTAATTGAATCTCTCCACGTGCAAGAGCAGGTTTTAAGATGTTACCAGCGTCTGTATTTGAACCTTCCGCTGAACCGGCACCGACAATTTGGTGAATCTCATCAATAAACAGGACAATATTTGGATCTTCTTCCAATTCACGAACCAGCTGTTGCATTTTTTCTTCGAACTGTCCACGGATACCTGTTCCTGACACAAGACTAGCGACGTCTAACTGAATAATTTCTTTTTTCGCTAATTTTTGAGGCACATCGCCATCGACAATTTTTAAAGCTAATCCTTCAACAATTGCTGTTTTACCAACACCTGCTTCACCTATAAGGACAGGGTTGTTTTTGCGACGTCGGTTTAGGATTTCACTGACGCGTTCAATTTCCTCATCGCGTCCAATAACGCCATCAATTTTACCTTCGCGAGCCATGTCGTTTAAGTTAATACCGAATTCACCAAGTAAACCGCCGCGTCCACCTTGACCACCTTGAGGGGGCGTGTTGCCTCCGAAACCTTGAGTGGGGCGTTCTTGACGAGGGTTTTGGGTCATCCCTTGACCGCTCATCGCACGGAACAATTCGTCAATATTACCGAATCCAAATGGATCAGGTGTACGATTTGGGTTTCTAGCGTCATTATGTTGCTGTCTGATTTCACGATAGCAACGTTGACAAATATCAATTTCACGTTTTTGACCATTTACTCTTGTTGTTAAATGGATGGTTGCTTCATTTTCTCTACATCTTTCACAAAGCATCCATGTCACTTCCTTTCAAATGTACTACAATTATATTTTATAGCATGTGAGCTCAAAAGACAGAAATAAGGTTTATAAATCCCTTAGAATATTTCTACATAAAAGCAAGAAATATAAAGAAGGTCAAGATGCTTTAACCTTCGTTTGACCAATTCTGACCTTTGACACTTCTTATTATACTCTGACCATCTTTGACTTTCAAGTCAAAAGCTTTACTTTCATCTTTGTTCTTGAATAAATAATAGTTGAGAAAGAGTTTTAAAAATGGTAGTCTTGTAAGGAGGACTGATGTAAATGCTTACTGACAATCATCTTTATTTCGGTGATTGCAAGCTTTACTATCCTTCAGAAAATAAAAATAATATATAGAGGAGTTTTTTGAATGGTACAACAAGATTTTCACATTACAGCAGAAACAGGGATTCATGCACGTCCGGCAACAATGTTAGTGCAAACAGCAGGTAAATACAGCTCAGACATTACGCTTGAGTACAATGGTAAATCAGTCAACCTAAAATCAATCATGGGTGTTATGTCACTTGGTGTTGGTCAAGGTGCTGACGTTACAATCACTGCTGAAGGTGAAGACGAAGAAGAAGCAATGGAAGGTATTAAAGCAACAATGAAAAGTGAAGGACTGGGCGAATAAGAATGAGCAAAAAAATAACTGGAATTGCGGCAAGCGATGGTTATGCTCATGCGAAGGTTTATCGTCTAATTGAACCTGATCTTACAGTTGAAAAAACGACAGTTGAAGATCCTGCAGCTGAAATTGAGCGTTTGAAAGCAGCGATTGAGAAATCAGATGCTGAAATTCAACGTATTCGTGCGATTGCTGTTGAATCATTAGGTGAAGAAGAAGCGCAAGTTTTCGACGCACATACAATGATTTTGAATGACCCAGACATGACGGGTCAAGTCGAAGAAGCAATCCAAACAAACAGCGTTAATGCAGAAGCTGCTTATGAAGAAGTAACAGATACCTTCATTACAATGTTTGAGGCAATGGAAGATAATCCATATATGCAAGAGCGTGCAGCAGATATTCGCGACGTCCGCAAACGTGTCATTGCAACTTTACTTGGCGTTTCACTACCAAACCCATCAACGATTGATGAAGAAGTAGTTGTCGTTGCACACGACTTAACCCCAAGTGATACCGCGCAATTAAACAAACAATATGTAAAAGCTTTCGTCACAAACATCGGTGGACGTACGTCACACTCTGCAATCATGGCTCGTTCATTAGAAATTCCTGCCATTGTTGGTACAGGAACGATTTCGGATGAAGTTACTGATGGCGACATGGTGATAGTAGATGGGAATGAAGGAACAGTAACCATTGATCCTTCTGAAGACGAAATCACTGAGTTTACTCAAAAAGCAGAAGAATTCGAATCCTTAAAAGCCGAGTGGGAAAAACTGAAAAATGAACCGACTGTAACGGCTGACGGGAAACAATTTGAGTTAGCTGGAAACATCGGAACGCCTCGCGATTTAGAAGGTGTTTTAGAACACGGTGGAGAAGCTGTAGGTTTATACCGTACAGAATTCTTATACATGGATTCACAAGAGCTTCCTACTGAAGATGAACAATATGAAGCTTACAAAGAAGTACTTGAAGGCATGGGTGGAAAACCAGTTGTCGTTCGTACAATGGACATCGGTGGAGACAAGGAACTTCCTTATCTTGAATTACCAGATGAAATGAACCCATTCTTAGGGTACCGTGCAGTTCGTATCAGTTTAGATCAAGATGATATCTTCAGAACACAATTACGTGCATTACTTCGTGCATCTGTTCACGGTGATTTACGTATTATGTTCCCAATGATTGCGACATTACAAGAGTTCCGTGATGCAAAAGCCATCTATAATGAAGAAAAAGAAAAATTAGAAGCTGAAGGAGTAGAAGTTTCTGATTCCATTCAAGTGGGAATCATGGTTGAAATTCCTGCAGCTGCAGTCTTAGCTGACCAATTTGCGAAGGAAGTTGATTTCTTCAGTATTGGAACGAACGACATGATCCAATACACAATGGCCGCGGACCGCATGAACGAACAAGTATCGTACTTATACCAACCATATAACCCATCGATCTTACGTTTAGTTAAAAACGTTATTGATGCAGCACATGCTGAAGGCAAATGGGCAGGTATGTGTGGTGAAATGGCTGGAGATCAAACAGCTGTACCTCTATTAGTAGGGATGGGCTTAGATGAATTCTCAATGAGTGCAACAAGTATCTTGAAGACACGTAGTTTAATGAGCCGTCTAGACACTTCTGAAATGGAAGAGTTAGTCGACAAAGCGTTAAACGAAGCAACTTCAAATGAAGAAGTTATTGCATTAGTTGAAGAATACACAGCTGAAAAATAAATATTGAAATTCAAAGGAGCTAGGAAACTAGCTCCTTTTTATATGGAACAAATTCGTTACATGTCTGTTATCCGAACCAACCCCCTATTTGTCCCTAGTAGAAGTGGGTTACTCGACCCAACAGCCACACTTCTCCCTAGTAGAGAGGTTCTATCCGAACCAACAAACGTAGTCGTCCCTAGTAGAAGGGTTCTATCCGACCCAACGCCTCTAGTTGTCCCTGGTAGAGGGGAGCTATCCGAACCAACATTCATAGTTGTTCCGGATAAATTATTGTCAGGCTTCTTAAATAATCTGTTCACTTAATAGACAACAAGAATCTTTAAAAGATAGAAAATTTCACTCATCTTTCACCGCTTTTTTTTGATTCTGCCATTTCAGTCCTGTAAAGTGAAGATAGCTATAAAAACTGTATAAAAATAGAAGACGAAAGAGAGCAGTTCTTTCATCATTTAAAAAAACAAACTTTAGGAGGATATGTTTCATGAAAATAGGATTCATAGGTACAGGTGTGATGGGCTCGTCTATGGTGCGTCATCTTTTGAAAGCGGATTACGAGGTCAATGTGTACAACCGAACCCAATCTAAAGCGATGCCTTTGACAGAAGAAGGAGCGGTTTGGCAAGACACACCGGCAAAGATTGCCGAAACTTCAGATGTCATTTTAACCATTGTCGGTTATCCTAGCGATGTTGAACAAGTTTATCTCGGGGAAGAGGGCGTTTTTGAAGGCCTTTCAGAAGGTAAAGTCATTATCGACATGACCACAAGTACACCGGCTTTGGCCATTAAATTGGCGGAAGAAGCGAAGAAAAAAGGCGTGACTGCTTTGGATGCACCGGTATCCGGCGGAGATTTAGGCGCGCAAAAAGGAACGCTCACCGTTATGGTTGGTGGAGACGAAGAAACGTTTGAGAAAGTCCGTCCGATTCTGAATACTTTCGCAGGAGACTTAAGATTGTTTGGAGAAGCCGGTAGCGGACAACATACAAAAATGGCCAATCAAATCATGGTCGCAGGTACAATGACAGGGCTCACTGAAATGATGGCCTATGCCAACAAAGCAGGGTTAAAACTGGAAGAAGTCGTTAAAACGGTCAACGGAGGAGCAGCGAGAAATTGGTCGTTGGAGAACTATGGACCGCGAATCATTAAAGAAGATTATTCGCCGGGATTCTTTGTGAAGCATTTTGTGAAAGACTTGAAAATTGCTTTAGACGAAGCAGAGAAAATGAACTTAGACTTACCAGCAACCACTCAAGCGTATGAGCTGTATAAGAATTTAGAAGATGCTGGTTATGAGGATGAAGGGACGCAATCACTCATTAAATTATGGTGGGACTAGGTACATAATAGATTTGTAGTGTTGTTCACCGTAAAGAGTGCATACGATTGAAGGATTCGGGCGTGTATCTTCGAATCCTTCTCTTTTTTTGTTAGAATTAATTGAAATGAATGTTATTTAACCATATATTTGGTAAAATGAATTACACAATGAATAAGTATGATTTAGAAAGGTGACAAATATGAAACCATCAAGCTTACGACCGATTATATTAAGACTAGAAGCCATGATTGAAGATACAACAGACGATGTTCAAGTGCGTCGTTTTGAAACAGATGGTGAATTGCGTGCAATTGTTGAATATAATCGAGAGCGTGATCTTTTCATTTTAAACGATCCGGCGATTGATGAAAATATGGAGTTTGACAATATTGACTTTGTCGCAATGGAAGTCTTAGAACTTGTTCAACCGGTATTGCCGGAGAATGAGGAACAATAATACACGCTCAGGCACTGACTTTAAATTCAGAGTGTCATTGTGGAAAAAAGTGCTTTTTTAAGGTTTTTTATTCACTCAAAAGAGAGTACATTCCGTGTGCTCTCTGTTTTTTAACGAAGAAATCAACTAGTAAAGGAATAAACAATGTTAGAATATTTTAAACCGACGTGGATGGTTGAATCCATCTATTCCATCACCCCGAAGCAGCTAAAGAAAAATAATATCCATGCCGTTTTAACCGATTTAGATAATACCTTAATTGCTTGGGATCATCCAGAAGCGACAGAAGAATCGGTCCGTTGGATTGAACGAATGAAAGAAGCAGGCATTCCTGTCATCATTTTGTCCAACAACAAAGGAGATCGCATTCAAAAAGTTGCGGAAATCTTAGACCTTGAATATGTCGCCTTAAGTATGAAGCCCTCTCGCAGAGCTTTTCGTATGGCTGAGAAGAAACTGGGCTTACCAAAAGAAAACCTAGTGATGGTCGGTGACCAAGTATTGACGGATATTTTAGGATCCAACCGTTATGGGGTTCGATCAGTATTGGTTAAACCGATTATGGATTCAGATGCATGGAACACAAGATTTAACCGTTTTATCGAATTGAGAATTATGAAGATGTTAATTAAATCAGATCCAAACATGGAATGGGGGGACTCACTAGATGAGCCAATCAGCGAACCATAAAGATTTTTATTGTATCGGTTGCGGGGCCAAATTGCAGTCCGAAGAAGAGAATAAAGCAGGTTATGTGCCATCGTCCGTATTAAAGCGACCATCTACTGAGCTCCAAGACATTTATTGTCAACGTTGCTTTAGATTGCGTCATTACAACGAAGTGTCCGACGTTGAACTTACAGACGATGATTTTTTACGTATGTTAAATGAAATCGGCTCAAAAGATGCTTTAATCGTGAATGTGGTAGACATTTTTGATTTCAGTGGTACGCTTATTACTGGAATGCAGCGCTTTGCGGGAAGCAATCCATTGATTGTTGTTGGGAATAAAATTGATCTCGTCCCAAATGTGGTCAGCCACGGGAAGATTCGTCAGTGGCTGACGGAGCGTATGCATGAAGTCGGTTTACGACCAAAACAAGTCGTTCTTGCCAGTGCTAAGCGTTCTGAGAGCGTGAAAGATTTAATGGAAATCATTGAAAAAGAACGAAATGGCCGAGACGTTTATATTGTTGGAGCGACGAATGTTGGAAAGTCAACTTTAATTAATCAAATTATCAATATTGCGACGGAATCCGATGACGTTATCACTACGTCTTATTTCTCAGGAACAACACTTGGGAGCATTGAAATACCTTTAGATGACGGCAACCATTTAATTGATACGCCGGGAATCATCCAGCATACGAACTTAACGCATTTCTTATCTGGAAGAGAATTAAAACAAGTGATTCCACGCCGTGAAGTGAAGCCAAAAGTTTATCAGTTGGATGAAAGACAAACGGTATTTATCGACGGAGTTGCTCGTTTTGACTACATCAAAGGGAATGAAAAACAGCCCTTTGTTTTCTATGTCAGCAATGACCTGCAACCGCACCGTACGAAGTTAGACAATGCGGATGAATTTTATGAAAAACAATTGGGTAAAATGTTGAACCCACCGAGTGAGTTCACCGCACAAAACTTCCCTCGCTTAAAAAGACATCAGTTTACAATTGAAGAGCCAACAGATGTTGTGGTTTCAGGGTTAGGCTGGGTTTTCGTTCAAGAACCGAATACCAAAGTAGCGATGTGGGCTCCTGAAGGCGTAGATGTCTATGTTCGAAAAGCGATGATTTAACGATTGCTTAGTTATGAATGAAAAAAATAGTAAAATAAGATTGGAGTTATTATGGCAAACTTAACAGGAAAACAAAAACGTTTTTTACGTGCAGAAGCACATGACATGTCACCTGTCTTTCAAATTGGTAAAAATGAAATTACCGAAGACATTGTGAATGAATATGTGGATGCCTTATCAAAACGTGAACTCATGAAGGTACAAGTCTTACAAAATTCAAGTATGTCACCAAAAGAAGCGGCTGAATTTATTGAAGAACATTCAGATATTACAGTCGTCCAAGTTATTGGAAAAGTTTTGGTTCTTTACTTGCCTGCAGAAGAAGAAAAGTACCAAAGATATTCGCAAAACTTACCGAAATAACACCTGTTGATTGGTGGCATTCGCGAAGCAGAAATAAAAAAATAGAGGATAAACACTAAAATGGAATAAAGCTGTAAGAATGAAACAGAAGGGAACGAAGAGGTTTGAGCAAGAAGTCATCGATTATTACAGAACCTGAAATTCTAATCGAAGAAATCCGAACAAGTAAACGTGAAAAGGTTGGGATTCTCGGTGGAACTTTTAATCCACCGCACATGGGGCATTTGGTGATGGCGGATCAAGTAAAAGATCAGTTGGATTTGGATAAGATACTCTTTATGCCAACGGCTGAACCGCCGCATTCTTCGGTGGAAAAAAAGACGATTTCTTCGGATATCCGAGTAGAGATGGTAGAGTTGGCCATCCAGGATAATTCGAATTTTGATATTGAACTTTATGAAGTCGAATCAGGTGGTAAGAATTATACGTATGACACGATGAAAGCTTTGATTGAATTGTATCCTGCGGTTGATTTTTATTTCATCATTGGTGGCGATATGGTCAGTGATTTACCGAATTGGTATAAGATTGAGGAGTTGGTCCAATTGGTTCAATTTGTAGGCGTGAAACGACCAGGATACGAGGTAGAATCTGAATACCCGATTATCATAGTGGATACTCCTTTGATTGATATCAGTTCTTCTTCGATTCGAAAGAAGGTAGCCATCGATTGTTCAATTCGGTATCTAGTGCCAGAAGCGGTCCGAGAATATATTGAGTTAGAAGGGTTATATAAAAATGATGAGTGATGTATCGATTGAATATTCAGGAAATTATCTCTCGTTTACACGAGAAGAACTCATGGAAGAAGTCCGTGAAACGATGAGTGAAAAACGCTTTAAGCATGTGCTTGGAGTGGAAGAGACAGCTGTACAATTGGCCCATGAATATGGAGCAGACATCGAAAAAGCAAGCGTTGCGGCGCTTTTGCATGATGTCGCGAAAGAACAGTCAGAAGAAGAGATGCGCGATATCGTTATCAGCGAAAATTTGAATCTGGACTTGCTTCAATTCGGCAGTTCCATCTGGCATGCCCCTGTAGGAGCGGTTCTTGCGAGAAGAGAATATGGGGTCAATGATAAAGAAATACTTGAAGCGATTGAGTACCATACAACCGCTGCCCCAGAAATGAGCCTGATTACACAAATTATATTTGTCGCAGACTATATCGAACCAGGTCGAAGCCACGATGGGGTAGAAGAAGCGCGAGAATTAGCCAAATATTCGTTGCGCGATGCGGTTCGTTTTGAAATTAGAGAAACAATTAAACATTTAGTTGAAAGTGAAGAAAGAATTTATCCACACGCGATTGATGCCTATAATGCATGGATCGATCGTCGAAAAGGATAAGCAAATAAAAGATTGAGAGTTATTGGAGGAATGTAATTAATGGGAACAATACCCGAAGAATTATTAGAATTAGTTGTAAAAACGGCTGACGATCGTCAAGCGAAGGATATCTTAGCGATTGACATGAAAGGAATTTCAATTTTAACGGATTATAATGTCATCACACATGCTTCAAACAAACGATTAATCAATGCGATTGCTGATACAGTCATTGAAGAAGCAGCAAAAGTAGGCGTAGAGCCAAAAAGTATTGAAGGAAAACAAGACGGCAACTGGATCTTGATTGATTTAGGCGACGTTGTATTCCACGTCTTTGATGAAGAAGAACGCAGTCATTACCAGTTGGAAAGTTTATGGACAGAGGCGCCCAACGTGGACATCTCAAGTTGGGTTTCAGCGTAATGGTTTATGGCGTTTTTGCGCACGTCTATGACGTGCTGATGGATGATGATTTATTTTTACAGTGGCGTGATTACACAGAAAACCATTTACCAAATACGCAATCCACTATACTGGAGCTAGGTTGTGGAAATGGTCAGTTAGGTCTCTTACTCAAACAAAAAGGGTATGATATCACTGGCCTTGATTTATCTGCAGAGATGTTGTCATTAGCGAAGCAAAGGCAAGAAGAAGCTGGGGTGGAATTTCCGATCTTTCAAAGAGATATGCGCGACTTATCGACATTTGGGATGTATGATGCCATCATCAGTTTTTGCGATACACTGTGCTATCTGGAAACACCGGAAGATTTAATGACCGTTTTTAAAGAAACATATGCCCATCTAAACGAAGCGGGCATTTTTATGTTTGATGTGTTTACGACGGAACATATGGAGTCGTTGGACGGGTATTCTTATCATGATGAGGTGCCAGGTATTTTATTTACTTGGGACAGTTTTCCGGGAGAATTCCCGCATGCCATCGAGCATGATTTGTCTTTCTTTATCGAACAGGATTCTGGATTATATGAACGCCAAGAGGAACTTCACAAGGAACGAACGTATCCGCTAGAGACTTATTTGTCGATGCTTAAAGAAGCAGGATTTTCACATGTAGAAGTAACAGCGGATTTTGATCAAGAAATTACTGGAGAGAATCAGCGTTGGTTTTTTAAAGCCGAAAAATAAGGGTGAAAAGTAATGAGAGCATGCGGAATTGTTGCAGAATATAATCCATTCCATAATGGCCATGCCTACCAAATCGAACAAGTGCGAAAGCAGTTGCGGCCGGATGTTGTGATTGCCGTAATGAGTGGAAATTTTCTGCAACGGGGAGAACCAGCTTTTCTAGACAAATGGACACGTACGGAGATGGCTTTAGCTGGTGGCGTTGATTTAGTCGTTGAACTTCCGGTTCAATTCAGTACGCAGCCGGCTGATTATTTTGCTAAAGGTGCCATCCAAATTCTTGGCGATTTAAATATTGATTGTTTAAGCTTTGGTGTCGAAGAAGGATTAGGGGAAGAATTCTTGCAGGCTGCAAGATGGATGGTTGAAAATGATGCGCTAATTTCCCATGAAATGACAAAAAGAGGCGCAAGTGATGTTCCTTATGCTAAGCGAATGGAAGAAGTGCTCAGTCAATTAGCCCCTAATTTTCCGCTACATTTGAATTCACCGAATAATCAATTAGGCTTTGCTTACGCCAAAGAAATTGTAAAGCAAGATCTTGTGGATCAAATAGAGATTGCTCCGTTGATTAGGAAAGGTGCGGGCTATCACGAACCTTCCATTAAAGATGGTGCACACATTGCGAGTGCAACAGCGATCCGAAAGGCACTGCAAAAAGGGGAGGATGTCCAAGCTTATCTACCCAAAAAAGCTTTTGATTCGATGAGAGGGAAGCTCGAACAAGCAATGACATGGGACGATTATTTTGATTTATTGAAATACCAATTAATCGTCTCATCAACCCGTCAGTTGCATGACATTTATCAGATGACGGAAGGATTGGAATACCGTTTAAAAGACCAGATCATTGAAGCGACGTCTTTTGAAGATTTTATAAATCGAATCAAAACAAAACGATATACAAGAACCCGCCTGCAGCGCTTGCTGACTTATGTCTTGTTGTCTTTTTCAAAAGAAGAGATGGAGAAAAGCTTAGATAAGCGTCCAGCGATTCGTGTCCTTGGATTCAATAAAAAAGGACAGGCGTACTTGAGTGAACAAAAGCATGCATTACATACGCCTCTCGTATCCAACGTGAATCAAAAGACGAAAGAATGGCTAAACTTTGATATTTTAGCAGGTGAAATTTATGCTTTAGGGCATGAAAACATTCCAAACCAAGATTTTAAGCGACATCCAATAAAATTTGATTGACAGAAACTGGCTAGACTAGTATAATAATTGATGTTGTCTATTCACATGGAACACAATCTTAGGTCAAGATTGAGGTGACAAATATGAAATTGAAATGGTCTTTATTGGAACTCAATAAACAACCAAACGGCATTATGATGCTGGATGATCAGGTGGATTTAACGAGTTCTTTAAAAAAGCGTAGAGATGATTTGATGGACGCAAGCCCAGTGAATGTTCAAGGTGCCATTACGGCTGAAGCAAATAAGCGATACTTTGTGGATTTAACTTTGGACATGACATTGACTTTACCGTCTTCACGATCATTAGAACCTGTTGAACTTGATTTGACAGTTCCGTTTTCTGAAGTATATTTAGCGCCAGAGGCAGGTCAACCTGCAGCAGAAGATTTAGAGGATGAGGTTGTATTTTCTCTCGAACAAGCGATCCTTGACCTACAAAAACCGATTGAAGACACAATTTTAGCATCAATTCCGATGAAGATTCTTTCGGAAGAAGAGCAAAATTCTTCGGATTTACCGAACGGAAAAGATTGGGAATTGAAGTTAGAAGGTGATTCTGAGACATCGAATAGCGATGAATCAGAGATGCCTGAAAATTCACCTTTCGCAGTCTTGAAAGATTTAGATTTGAATCTTTCGGACGATAAAGATGAACAATAGGTCTACTAAATATGAATGAATCGAAATCTTAAGGAGGTGTTTGGAACATGGCAGTACCAAAAAGAAGAACATCAAAATCGAAAAAATTAAAACGTCGTACACATAAAAAATTAACTCTTCCGAACTTAAGTGAATGTCCAAACTGTGGTGAAATGAGAAAAAACCATCACGTTTGTCCATCTTGCGGCCACTACGGTGGAAAACAAGTTGTTGGAGAATAATTTAAACTATAAATAAAGTTCTAGCGTCTTTTGAATCTATTCAAGAGGCGTTTTTTTTGTTATGATGGTGTCGAATAGATTAGAGTGGACGAGAGGTGGAAAGGAATGAATGAGTTATTAGATAATATTTTATACATATTTTTCTATATTTTTCCTATTCTCATGCTATTTTTGGGGAACAGATTCAAACCGAATTTTGATATCTTTCCAGTACCACTAAAGATGGTCGACTTAATTACACCATATTTATTGTTGTCAGTGACCATCCAAACCATTTTAGCTGGGATAGAACCATTACATTTATATTTTTATATTTTCTTAAGCGTCTTTGGCATTGGGTATGCGTCATATTTGGCTTTTGGAAAACGAATGTTGCTGGTTGGAAAATTCTTTCGAACATGGTGGCGATATGTCTTTATTTTTTCGCTTGTCTATCATGTTCTAATTGGTGGATATGGTATTTTCGTAAACTTCTTTAATACATAATTAGACGATGCATCAGTTTTGAGTGTGACTCAAAAATTGGTGCTTTTTTTATTTGCAGGACTTGTCTTTATTTTTTCATTTTCACCTTCTATATCCCAACTACCTATTCAATAAAATCTCCCAGGGTACAAAGTGGGGGATTTTTTTCTTTATGGAAAAACCCTCCACTCATAAAGTGCCAAATTTTTTAAAAAATAGAGAGAAAATGGCTATATTAAGCCCTTAACCGAACGCTTGTTGGCCTTATTTTGTTACGAATATTACATTTTTCGAGAAATCGAGTTATTTTTGGAATTGAAGTGGAGGGAAGTGGGGGGATGTGGTAGAATAAATTTACGTTCAAGTAAATATTCCCACTTTCCACGAAAGGAGGCAATGAAATGTTACTAGGTGAATTTAAACATACGCTTGATTCAAAAGGCCGAATTATTGTGCCTGCCAAATTTCGTGGTGACTTAGGCGAGCGTTTCATTGTCACAAGAGGACTGGACGGTTGTTTATTTGGCTATCCAGCCCATGAATGGGAAAAAGTGGAAGAAAAATTGCGTCAGTTGCCGTTAGCAAAACGCGACGCCCGTAAGTTTACTCGATTCTTTTACTCAGCAGCTACAGAATGCACAATCGATAAGCAAGGAAGAATCAATCTTCCTCAAACGTTAATTGATTTTGCTGGGTTAGAGAAGAACTGTTACCTCGTAGGCGTTTCAGATCGTTTTGAAATTTGGAGCGAAGAAAACTGGAACGAATTCACAGAAGAAGCAGAAGGAACATTTGAAGATATTGCAGAAGATATGATTGATTTTGGTTTTTAATTTTTATGAACATCAAAACCTAATCCTTAAAATAAAAAGAAAAGATTAAAATGATTTATGAAATAAACAGAATGGAGGCACAATGTGGAATTTCAACATGAAACAGTTTTATTAGAAGAAGCCGTGGACGGGTTAGCGATAAAACCCAACGGTACCTATGTTGATTGTACACTTGGTGGTGCTGGGCATTCATTACGGATTTTAGAAGAATTGAATGAAGAGGGTCACTTATACGCCTTTGATCAAGATGAGTTTGCGATAGAACAAGCAAAAAACACGCTAAAAGAGGGCATCGAAAAAGGCCAAGTGACACTGATTGAAGATAATTTTAGAAACTTAAGTGAAAACCTAGCCTCATTAGGTGTCGAGAAAGTGGATGGTGTGTTATACGACCTGGGTGTATCATCCCCACAGTTGGATGATGGTGACCGTGGGTTCAGCTATAACTATGATGCCGATTTAGATATGCGTATGAATCAAGACCAACCGTTAACTGCTTATACCATTGTCAACGAGTGGGACTACAACGACTTAGTTCGAATATTTTTTTCTTATGGAGAAGAGAAGTTTTCCAAACAAATCGCTCGAAAAATTGAACAACGTAGAGAAGTGAAACCGATCGAAACCACGTTTGAATTAGTTGAACTGATTAAAGAAGCGATTCCAGCTCCAGCCCGTCGTACGGGTGGACATCCTGCGAAACGAATCTTTCAAGCAATCCGAATTGCAGTTAACGATGAGTTAAATGCGGTCAGTGAATCTATTGAGCAGGCAATAAAGCTGATTAATGTCGGTGGTCGGATCAGCGTCATCACATTCCATTCTCTAGAAGATCGGATTGTTAAACAACTTTTCAAAGAATATTCAACGGTTGAAGAGCCACCAAAAAATTTACCCATTTTACCAAGCGAAATCGAAAAGGCACCATTAAAATTAGTGAATCGTAAAGTCATTTTGCCAACTGAAGAAGAAGTTGAACGCAATAAGCGTTCACGAAGTGCAAAATTACGAATCGCTGAAAAACAAAAAGAATTAGACGAATAAAAAGCCATTTGAACGGGAAATAGGGCTTTTTATTCCTAAAATGCTACATACGAAGTAAGACGTCTTTGAATCTAAGGGGGATTTAACGTCATGGAAGATAATTTAGCACGTGATTTAGAATTAGATGTTGAGATGGACGCTGTTGCGTACGAGCAACAAATCGAACAACCATATGAACAACCGACAGAGCAAGTGGCGCCAAGTGTTGAAACTTTGCCACAAAGTAAACCTTTAACCAAAGGATTAACGAAGTTAGAAATTGGCCTTATTTCAGCGATAAGCATGATTGTCTTTGCCTTGGTTTTATTGAATGTTTATTCCGATTTACAATTAACGCATGTCAGCAGAGAAGTGCAAGATGTCAATGCACAAATCCAACAAACCGAAGTTGAAATTGAGAATTTAAATCAGCATGTACAAGAACTCTCTCGCTATGACCGTGTCAATGAAATTGCTGAAAAATATGGCTTAGAATTGCATGAAGAGAATATCAAGAACCTCGTACCGGTAGAATAGGTGAGGGGGATGAATTCAAATAGAAATCGACACAATTTTTCAGCATTATTACTTGTGATTACCTTTTTTTCTTTTGCGCTAATCTTTTTGCGCTTTTCTGAAATCATGGTACATGGTGAAATCGCAGGAGAAGATTTGGAAGAAAATGTTGAACGATTGTATACGAGTAATCATACTTTACAAGCCAATCGCGGAACGATTTTTGATCGTTTTGGAAATCCCATTGCCATTGATGCAACTTCTTATAAAATGATTGGTGTTTTGACAGACAAATGGTCTTCTGAAAATAACCCGCAGCATGTCACAGATGCGGATGCGGTGGCAGAAGTATTGTCTGCACATATTAACCTTTCTAAAGAAGAAGTTATGGATTACTTAACGCGTGATGCAGATCAAGTGGAGTTTGGAGCAGATGGAAATAATCTGTCTTATCATACAGCAGGAAATATTAAAGCGGAACTGGAAGAAAAAGAGCTTTCTGGCATCATTTTCGAAGAAAAACAAAAACGTCTGTATCCGAACGGAACCTTCGCGTCACATACAGTTGGATTGGCACAATATCCAGGAAATGACCAGGAAGAGGATGCCGCGGAGAACAAACAACTTGAAGGCGTTATGGGGTTAGAGGCTTCATTTAATGAGTTACTCACAGGAAAAAATGGGGAGACAACCTATAAAAAAGATAGTTTTGGCTATTTAATTCCAACTTTGGAGCATGAAGAAATCGAGCCTATTCACGGGGATGATTTATACTTAACATTAAATCATAAACTACAAGTGCACTTAGAGACGATTTTAGATCGTGTTCAAAGCGAGCATGACCCGAAACGAGTGACAGCAACCGTGATGAACCCAGAAAATGGTGAAATTATTGCGAATGCTCAACGGCCGTCATTTAATGCAACGACTTTAGAAAACATTGATGCTTCATGGCAAAATTTGTTGACCGAATATACATATGAACCCGGATCGACAATGAAGATTTTAACGTTGGCCGCAGCGATAGAAGAAGGAGTTTTCAATCCTAATCAATACTTTAAATCCGGGACGACGAGAGTTCATGGAGGAACAGTCAGTGACTATGACCCGAATGGTTGGGGTTGGATTTCATCCATCGAAGGGGTCGCACGTTCAAGTAACGTATTGTTTGTTCAATTAGTGGATGCTATGGGACATGATGTATGGAAAGAGTATTTAGACGCTTTTGGCTTTGGCCAAACCACAGGTATTCCATTCCCCAATGAACAAAATGGCTATAACCCCTATGATTCAAATCTTCAAAAAGTAAACACTGGTTTTGGACAAGGAATTTCTGTCACACCTGTTCAAATGCTTAAAGCATTCACTGCAGTTGCTAATGAGGGTGAAATAGTCCAACCAAAACTAGTGGCTAAAACGACTGACAGTGAATCAGGTGAAGAAACGGCCTTTGACAGTGAATATTCAGAAAGTCCTATATCCAAAGAAACAGCAGAGGCGACTTTGAGTTATTTAAAACAAGCCACTGAATACGAAAATGCGGTAGCAAGAGGCTACCAAAAGGAAGGTTATTCCATTGCTGCAAAAACGGGGACCGCACAACTTGTGGATCCAGATACAGGACGATATGCACATTCGAAATTTATTTATTCCGTCGCTGCTTTGCTGCCGGCTGAAGATCCAAAATATTTGATCTATATTACGGTACAAGAACCCACTTTAACAGCGGAAGCGCCGGCGGGAAGTTCAGTCGTTCAAAAAATCTATCATCCTTTAGTCGATCGAATCATTGACTTTAATGAGAATGTGACCGATGAAGAGACAACGACTACCAATATTCAATATGTTAATACACCATCTTATTTAGATATGAGCAATACCGAAGCAGTGGCTACGCTGACAGAAAGTGGTCAAGAATATAGTATCATCGGAACGGGTGAGGAAATTGTGCAACAATTCCCACATCCAGACACACCACTTTTTGAAGACCAACAAATCATTTTAATGACGAATGGCGCAGCCACTATGCCGGATATCACCCACTGGTCGCGTAATGATGTGCTAAAAGTCGCTGAATTGACCGGCGCAAACATTACTTTTTCTGGCGAAGGGTATGTGGTTGAACAAAGTTTACCGCCGGGCGCCTATATGGAGCCAGGTAGGGAGATTTCTGTAACCTTGTCGCCATCCGTCACTGGAGAAGAAGAAGCTGAAGAAATGACGGATATGAATGCTTCTACAGATGAAGAATAAATGAAAACTATTCATTAAATCCAAAGAACAAATAGAAAAGTGGGAGATGGACGATAAATCCGACTTCCACTTTTTCTTTTGTTGTTTTACGAAAAAGAATTGAAAGGTATTGAGAGAACTCGATGGAGTCTATATAATAAGGGAGTCATTTTTGACGAAATATAG
>Ga0079225_10000593_pt1 | contig 19669 bp, 19 predicted proteins | sample Poulit2012_FD_76344 | JGI IMG/M metagenome (GOLD analysis project Ga0079225, IMG submission 76344) | Agricultural soil microbial communities from Georgia to study Nitrogen management - Poultry litter 2012 | ecosystem: Environmental > Terrestrial > Soil > Agricultural land | place: USA: Georgia... | reverse complement strand
GTCCAGGCGCGCTGCGCGGAAGCGGGAGCGGGCGGTGGTGTGGCCTTCTTTTTCGGTGGCCTGCCAGTCTTTGACGAGTTTGAGCACTTCGGAGTGGAACGAGGCCTTGCCGTCATTGGCGAAAAAGTGTTCGCTAATCCAACTCTCGCCAATTACAAATGCGTCAGACATCAAGTGACCCTTCCTGCGGAACCACAACTGCCAGCGGCCGCACCAGCGTGCGTTCCGGCAACATACTTTGCGCCAGGGTCCACTCTTCTGAAACGACCTGTGCTCGGCCGCGCAACTCCCGGCGCTGGGCTAGGGCGCCGGCTTCGTGGCTCCACTCGGCTGCGCGCTGCTGCCAGGCCGACACCCGGCGCTGAGTCTCTGCCTCGATCGCGGCCACCTGCTGCTTGATGTTCTCGCGCACGGCCCGCACCGCCGGGGCGATAAGGGCGGTGAGTTCGCTTGAGTCCGGGAGTGGATGCGAGTTGCGTTGAGCAAGTTGTAAGTGGGCGAAGACGTCGGCTGCGGAAGCATGCACCTGCGTCATCGGCGAAGAATCAGCAGAAAAGAACGCCGCCGTTTGATAAGTAGCGGCGATGACTTGCCCGCGCGCGTTCGTGAGCGTGCCGAGCAGGAGGACTGTTGGCAGGGACACTTGGCCGGCCAGCGCATAAACGTGTCCGCGCGGCAACAACGCTGTGACGCGATCGGAAACCCAGTCGAGGACGGGGTGCAGCGGGGCCAAGAAATGAGATTCGGGCCACTGGGAGGTTGAATCGTCGGTGCGGGCGTTGCGCAGTTCGCGCTCGCCCTTGTTTTTGGTGGTGGCTAGTTTGAGGGTTTCGTGTACGTTGCGATCCCGTAAATAAGACTGCGGCAAGACCTGTAGGCGCTGCTGCAGGTCCTTGGCGTTTGAGGGGTTAAGGCGCGCGAACTGGTGATTGGGAATGTGATTCCAACCCAAGCCCTGCGGGTCACCCGGATTCGCGAACACCGAGTGCAGGGCCGCATCGAGGAAAGCGACCTCCGACTCGAAGAGTTTGGTCGAAAACTCTGCCATGGATGCCCGGGCGGGCGCTACGGAAGGGGACGGGGTGGGCACAAGGGGAGTGGCGTCGTCCATAATTTCGGCCTCCTGCTCAGCGAAAAGCGAAGCCAACATGCCCGCGAGGTCTTTGGCGTGGGCGACCTGATTCGAGCTGCGCACCGCGTCGTCGAAAGACTTATCGCCGCGGATCACCTGCAAAATTGCGTCCTCTTCGGCCTTGACGTCGTAGGTGCCGATCAGCGATGCGGCGTCACCTAGCGCCTGGTGGGCCTCATGCTCGCGGTCGATGAGGCGGGTGAGCACGCGGAAATCGCCGGCGAAGCGCTCGGCGTTAGGTTTGAGCAGGAGCGTCGTGATTTGTGGGCGCTTGCGTTGGCCATAGCGGTCGATGCGGCCATTGCGCTGCTCGATGCGAATCAGAGACCACGGAATGTCGAAGTGAATGAGGTTGTGGCACTGCGCGTGCAGGTTCACGCCCTCGGAGGCGACATCGCCCGTGACGAGGACGCGAATTGGCGAACTTTCGAGTTTGAAGGACTCGACCACTGCCTGCTGCTCGATATCGCTCAGACCGCCGTGCAGAATCGCGACCTGATCGGCTTTGAGTTTGAGACGCTCCATGAGGTTCTCGCGCACCCAATGCAGAGTGGGTACACGTTCAGCGAAAACAACGGCGCGTTCGGGGCTACGGCGGCCGACGCCAATCTCTTTGAGGCGGTCTACGAGCGCCGTGAGTTTTGCGGAGTTACCGGCGAGGGCGGCGGCGTTGAGATCTTGCAGGCGAAGGAGAGCTTGGCGTTCTGTTTCTGCGTCGTGCGCTAGGTCTGGGTCGGTGCTAAGGCGAGAAAGGCGTGAGGCGATGGTTTCCGCTAGCGCTTTCGGTGAGGAAAGGAACGCTTTGGCCAGAGTCCACGGGAACAGGCGATTGCGACTCGGTGCCTTGCTCGATTCGGGCCACAGCCAGATGTGCTCGAGTTCGGTGGCGATCGCGTTCTCTTGCGCCGAAGCGGGCACCTCGCGGTTGTCCGGAGGCAGGCGCTCCGCCCAATCGGCGCCCACGACCTGCGCCACCTCAGGCGAGTGACGGTGACGGCGAATAACCAGGCGCTTGAGCAGATTTTTATCGAGATCACCCGAGGGACTGACGGCGCTCGGCTCGAGCATGCGAATCAGTTCGGCGAAAGACTCGGTTTTGCCGTTGTGGGGCGTGGCCGAAGCCAGAATTAGCGCCTCGGTGTTTCGGGCGAGAAGATCAGCCAGGCGGTGGTTTTGCGTCGCCGTGTTCGTGACGTTGTGGGATTCGTCGATGACCACGGCGTCCCAGCGTTGGGAGCGCAGATGCGGGATGTACTGATCTGACTTGAGCGTGTCAATCGAGATGATCACGCGCTTATAGAACGTGAACGGATTGCGGCCCGCAGGGAGTTCTTGCCGGATGCGCTGGATACCGGTCGAGTCAAGACGAATGAAGGGGAGCGCGAAACGCGTCCACATCTCAAACTGCATCTGCTCGAGCACGTGCTTCGGGGTCACAATCAAGATGCGGTCGCCGCGCCCGCGCCGAGCAAGCTCAGACAAAATCATGCCGATCTCAATCGTCTTACCCAGGCCGACCGCGTCGGCGAGTAGGATGCGCGGACGCAGATTTTCCGGGCTTAACGCTTGCTGAACCGCGCGCTCTTGATAGGGGAGCGCATCGACAAGCGAATGCGGAGAAATAGTGAGATTTGGTTCAGTGATCGGGATGGCCGTGCGACGCACCGTGGCCTCGAGCCAGAGGCGGGAATTGCGGAACTGCGCCGACTCGTCAAGGACGACCTGGGCATTTATCGGATCGAGTGTCGTGACCTGATCGATCGTGGTCGAAAACGTTGCGGGCTGATCTTTAACCAACCCGGAAACCCCGGTTACGTGCAGCAGCCAACCACCCGGAATGGCGTCCATGTTGTTGACATGCCATTCTTCATCGCGCACAACCACAATCGACCCCGGCGCGAACGCATCACTGTGCTGTTGGGCAACGGCGGTGGTGCTCATTTAGGTGGACTCCAGTTAGTAATCGGTACATGGCACGCTGCTTGCATCATCGGCTTTGACAGACCAGCTCTTAAGATTGACAAAAGTTCTCACCGTGAAGCACATATTGCCCTGATAGAGGATCTCGGCGGGGACGCTCGCACTTAATAGCGTGTGCAGTATGCCTCGGTAATCCGAAATTGGAGATCACCACTGTAATCGTTGTAGTCCTCCAATATTGCAATAGCCACCTCATCGGTACCGAGCCCACCGGTTCGGTCGTTCGTCCATCCCACCACTACGTCGTCGACGATAATAGAAGCTTTTACATATACACCCGAAAGACAAGGCTCAGACGCATAAAAAACTAGTGCGGCACATCTGTAGTAGCCGCAGGAGAACTCTTCGTCCTCCGCCCAACGCATGTAAAGCCTGCCCGATTCTAATGTGTCCCATGGAGGATCATCACTTTCCATGATTTTGTCGAACAATTCGGCTTCGCTTGGCTCAAATGTCGGTGGTTCTAGCGCATCGGCGGGCGAGTTGGCTTCGCTATCGGAGCTTGGAGCCACTGAATCCGTAACTTTTTCAATTTCTTTTCGGGACGAATTTTCGGTGTCAGCCTGGGGATCATGGGTGTTCCCATCTTTACGGGAAACATCATCTTCCGTGTCGACGGTCTGTGCGGTTTCAGCCCTTAATCGAACATTGTCATCTGTTAGAGAATTCACCTCCGAGATGAGAAAAACCACGATAACTGTCAAGCCGCCGATTGCTGCAATAACCAAGGCAATCAGTGCGCCGAATAATGCACTTTTTTTTCGCGCAGGCGGCTCGAGCCGTGTGTCCGCGTCTTCCTCAAGACCCAAGTCGCTCACCCTTCCTAACCGTTTAGTTGAAACCATACTTTCAGCAAGACTCGCCGAAAGCCAGCCACGTTCGCGTTAATGCGTGTGCTCTATCAGCATGTTTAAACCAGGATCTGGGTGATAAGTCCAAGATGCAGAGAAACCCGGCCATGAAGCCTCTTGCCGGCCATCGAGAGCGCGCGTCGATTCGATACGTGCCCATACACTTTCTGGGCCGCCGATTTCAGTAATAAAGCATTTAATGGCGGGAGTTTGGATGAAGCCGAAACCTGATCCTCCAAGGTTGAGTTCAACCGCTTCACCATCATCGAGAACATGGAAACCGCTTGACTCTTGCAAATTGCAGTATTTTCCTGCTATTTCGAATGTCGCTAGCCGTTTTTGCTCTGTCGTAATGTCGGATTGGATATTCGCGATTTCCGCATTGAGCGTTTCGCTGGCCTCGATGCGCTCATTTATTTGAGTATTTGTTTTCAAATAAATCATAGAAATGAGTGTGATCGCGATCAGAGTAACTACTCCAATGGCTGTGAGGCGCATGGTGCGGCGCGTGAGGCGCCGCTTGGAGCGATCCGCAGCGGGTGTGGGGAACGACGATTCCGCTGAACCATCGGACGGTAGAGGAACCGCGGAGCCGATCCACCTCTCGCCGTCCCACCACTGGAGCATGAGCGGGTTATCCGGCGCTCGATACCAGCCCGGTGCTACTTCGGTCGAGGCCTGCTGCTGATGTTCCACGGCAATTCTCCTTTGACGTAGGCGGTAGAGTTCGTGCATAGATACTTTCAGCGAGGACTGACAAAATCCCTTTCGCGGGATAAAGCGCAGGGGAAAGAGTTGGTATGTCCGGCGAAATTACGGGCAAATCTCCATCAGATATTGACCAGTGCCAGACCCCGTTAATGGAAATCTTGTCCGGGGTTGCGGCGGTTTTCGGCGAGGTCCCTGCGGAACTTGATTTAGTTGGCGTAGATGAACTGCCCCTGCATCAAAAGAAGTGATTGGTGCGCGCTTAGTCCATGTGGATAACACTGGGACATTGCGGGTCATATGATGAATACGCTTGGCGCAACTCGAGGGACTCTATCGCGTTAATGAAGCGGCCTTAGCTCTGCTGAAAGGCGGGGCAGAGATGGCAGTTCAAGACGGCGCAAATATCGGGTCGTTGATGCAAAATGGGCGCATAATCGGCCAGGCGAGATTCCTACCCGTCTCAATGACGGCGGCAACGGCAATTGCTGCTATCGGGCCCGCGATCGCAATGATCGGCCTGCAAATGCAGTTAACTGAACTCACGCGGTTGACACGGTCAACGTTGGAAATAACGCGCATTTTATTGAAATTAGAACGCAACAAACAGTGGACCGAGTTCTAGTTTGCAGAAGAACCAATATCAAAAATTTCTCAACGAGTTTGTCGCCACGGTGTAATCGGTGCCACCGATTGGGAGGCGATAATTGGCCACGGCACTCTGGTTGGCCCAAGGCTGGGCTTGCACCAGACGAACGTAAAAGACCATACCCAGATGCTGCGGGCAAAAAATGGCCGAGACTTACGCGAATACTTAGAGGTCAACGCCGGAGCGATTGCATTCGATGCGTGGGTCTCGCTGCGAACGCTGCGCTCGCCTGTGGAATATGAAGTTCTGCGAACTTATCGAGCGCGAGTTCGCGGTGAGACTGTATCTTTTGACACAGCGTCGGTGCGGGCATAAACCGGAATTAAGGCCAGCAAAGGATTCTAGGAGGAATTATGTCTGACGAACCGCTTTTTCCACAGGCATCAGCCGCGATCTCCCGCAAGCGCCGTGAACTTGCTCCCAGCACGCATGAAGCTTGGGATGCTTTTAGCAAACAGGTATTCGCTGCTGGGGCACTTGACGAGAAAACTAAACAACTCATAGCGGTTGCGGTCGCTCACACGACGCAGTGCCCGTATTGCATTACCGGTCACAGCAAAATAGCGCAGCGCAAAGGAGCCAGCGAGGAAGAAATTATGGAGGCTATTTGGGTAGCGGCCGAGATGCGTGCCGGCGGGGCCTATGCGCACTCCACACTTGCGTTGCACGCGATCCACTCGGAGGAGTAGCAGAGCTCTCGGGCGATTTTTGGCGAGATACCCTTCGGCGATGGAAGCGCCTGAGCCGGGATGCGCCGTCCACAATTGGTCATTTCGTGCTGCCAGACTTCGATGATCGAGCGGACCGAGCAGCCAAGACCTATGCAATCTGCTCAGATTTCTGTATAGTTTTCTTCATGACTGCCTTAACTCCGCCACCGCACACGCTGTCGGTGACAGAAGCCGCCTCACGAGGTGTGTCGAAATTGGTGCGTTCAGCCGAGCATGGCGAAAATATTGTTGTTCAGCGCCACGGCCGGCCGGTGGCGGCCCTCGTGGGCATGGAGCGTTTAGAGCAAATTAAGCACATCGAACAAAGCCTCCGCGAAAGTCTGCTTGTACTAGCTCGCCTAGGAACCGACACAGGCGAGCGAACTGATTTAGATGAAGTTATTGAACGATTTGGTTTCGACAAAGCCGAACTTGAGGCGGAACTTGATAGCGATTTAACCTCCGATAGCGAGTGAGTACAGTTCAACCGCGGCGCCCTCGACAGGGGGGCCGGCATCCAGATGCAGTTGAAGTTGTCGTGCGACTTACTGTGCCCGCCCTTGCGGATCTCGAAAGGATACGAGACAAGGGTGATCGGCAGATCGTACGCATGGTGCTAAAGAAAATGCTTGTGATCCAGCGCAATCCTGAAGTTGGTGCGCCACTGCGAGGTGGATTAGCTGGTTTCCGGAAAATTACTGTCGGCGATCGGCACTGGCGCGTTATTTGGCGCGTTACGCACGAAGATGCCGGGAAGGTAATCATCGACGTTGCAGAAATCTGGGCGATTGGTTCCCGATCGGACGCGGCAGTATACGCAGAGATGACCGAGCGAGTCGCGACGCTCCGAAAAAACCCGCGCACGGTTTCCCTGGCACAAACGATCGAAGAACTTGGCAAAATAGCTTACGGCATAGTTCCGCAGTCCGAATTAAGCCCAAGCGAGGAAGCCATAGCCGACTGGCTTGTCAACGTGCTGGTATCCGTAGTGGGAATGCCAGAATCGGAAGTGATAAAACTTACACCCCAAGAAGCAGAATCGCTCTGGGGCGCCTACACGCGAAGGCGGCGCTAAATTGAGCACGGATTTTTAGGCCTTCAGTTCTGATCTTGCGCGCGGCTGCGCATGCTAGGTGGAGAAATGCATCAGGCGTTTACGGATTTCTCCGTCATCTTGGAGTGGAGTTCTCCTCTAGTCACAGTGGAGTTTTGCATCAATTTCGGCTAACGTTTATCACATGAGTTATGCCCCGCGGATTGTCGACGAGTTAATAAGTAGCGCGATCGATAGTGCCGGAGCCGTCGTGTTGCGAGGCGCTCGAGCGGTAGGAAAAACTCGCACTGCTCAGCGGTTTGCAAAGTCCACGCTTTTCCTAGACTCGTCAGATCCGCGCGCCATTTTGGCCCGTGAGCAACCACGGCTCGCGCTGGAGGGGGAAACACCGCGCCTATTAGATGAATGGCAAGTCGTACCTGAGATCTGGAACGAAGTGCGTCACGAAGTTGATGCCCGCGCCACGGCAGGGCAATTCATCTTGTCCGGCTCAGCTATCCCACCTGAAAATGACAAGCGCCATTCCGGGGCGGGGCGCTTTCGCCAAATATTGATGCGGACAATGTCATTTTTGGAAACAGGGCACTCTACTGGCCAGATTTCACTGGCGAAGATTTTTGAGAATCCCGCTATCGAAATAGTTGAGTCGCGCCTTGAATTCGACGAAGTTGTGGAACGCATGGTGATCGGAGGTTGGCCCGGCTGGCGCAATAGGTCCGAGCGAGACGCTATCGACCACATGAATTCCTACCTCACAGACATCGCGGAACATGACTTTGTGCAGATAGCAGGCACACGGAGAGATCCACGTCGTCTCATCGCTTATTTGCGTTCGATCGCATCCATGATTGGGCAGCCAACTTCCTATGCGACGCTCACCTCGCGGATGACAGAGGTTGCTGCATTAGAGGTGGGGCCTGCTGCTGCCAGCCAACTGCACGACCTTGCGTCGCGTCTATTTCTAGTAGAAGATCAGCCTGCCTGGGCGCCAAAACTCAGATCAAAAACTGCCGCACTCCAAACCCCCAAGCGACATTTAACTGACCCGTCAATGGCAGCGACGCTATTAGGAGCAGGTGCCGATCGGCTCATATCAGAGACCGAAACTCTAGGGTTCGTATTTGAATCTCAGGTTGTTCATGATCTTCGGGTGTATGCCCAAGCGATGGCGGCGAGAGAAGTAGCACATTACCGAGACGTTAAAGGCCGCGATGAAATTGACGTGATCGTCGAAAATGACCGTGGCGACTGGCTGGCAATCGAAGTCAAGCTCGGTAGTAATCGTGTCGAGGAGGCGGCTAATCAATTGCTGCGGGTGACCCAGAAGATGGTTCGGCCTCCTGCCGCCTGTGTGGTGATTGTGCCAACGGGCATCACGCACGTGCGAAAAGACGGCGTGTTAGTTGTGCCGCTGACTGTTCTCGGCCCCTGACCTCAGCGCGCCTGCTGCCCCATGGACCACATCAATCAGGGGACTGGTGTGCAGCAGTTTGATGCCTTTTTCGAATTGAATCTTCCTTTGCCGGCGTCTCCGCACATAACATGGGTATCTCACTGTCAGAGGAGACTTCCGTGGCTCAATCCCTTGCAACCTACATTGCGCTTCCCGGCACGACAGGCGAAGCGATGCAACACTGGCACGAGGTGTTCGGAGGTGACTTAAAAATTCAGCGCTACAGCGCCGTTTCAACCGATGGTATGCCTTTCGATCCCGACCCCGAAGCCGTTGCCCATGCCACACTCACCCTTCCGGTGGGTGTAATTGCCGGGGGTGACGCGATGGACTTTGAAAACGACTATCCCGTTCGCGGCACCGCCTATTCACTTCTTTATACGGTCGAGACACCGGCAGCGGCGCGTGACTATATTGAAAAACTTGTCGCTGCCGGCGGCTCAATCGGAATGCCGTTCGAGAAGGCTCCGTGGGGGGACTGGTACGGGCAAGTCTTTGACCGCTTCGGTGTCATGTGGGCGTTCTCGTGCGAGGAATCCGACTAACGAACTCAACCTCGCGCGAGGTTACATCTCCATGACGATGCGTCCGTCAATTTTGCCCTCGAGCATTTCATCGAAAATCTCGTTGATGTCTTCGAGCGGACGTGTGGTGTACGTGGGTGTGATCAGTCCGCGTGCGAAGAAGTCGAGGCACTCTTCCATATCGCGGCGCGTGCCCACTATCGATCCGCGCACCGTTAAGCCGAAGAGCACAGTGGTGAAGATGTCGAGCGGGAATGCCTCTGGCGGCAGACCCACCAGCGATACGGTTCCTCCGCGGCGCAGTCCGCCGACAGCCTGTGGGAAAGCGTGGGCATTGACGGCCGTCACGAGTGCGCCGTGGACGCCTCCGCCGGTGGCCTGCTGAATTTCAGCGGCCGGGTCTTCGCTCGTTGCGGCGTTGACCACCACTTCGGCGCCGTGCTTCTTCGCCAGGTCCAGTTTCGAATCGTCGATATCAATTGCAACGACGCGTCGTCCCATCGCGACCGCGTATTGCACGGCGATGTGCCCGAGTCCGCCGATCCCAGAGATCAAAACCCAGTCACCGGGCTTGGTATCAGTGACTTTCAAGCCCTTATAAACCGTGACTCCTGCGCACAAAATCGGCGCAGTTGCCGCGAGATTTACACCGTCTGGAATTCGGGGGCAATAGCGGGAGTCAACGAGCATGTATTGGCTGAAAGAACCATCCACCGAATAGCCCGAGTTTTGCTGATTTGGGCACAGTGTTTCCCAGCCATCTTCACAAAACTCGCATTCCCCGCATGCGGAGGCGAGCCAGGCGTTGCCAACTTTGTCGCCTACTTTCACGCGTGTGACGCGATCGCCAACTGCGACGACTTCCCCAACGCCTTCGTGGCCGGGAATGAATGGCGGGGTGGGTTTTACGGGCCAGTCGCCCTGGGCGGCGTGTAAATCGGTGTGACACACGCCGGTGTATTCCACCTTGACGAGGGCGTCAAAGGGACCGGGCGTGGGGACGTCTTGTGTCTTGATTTCCAGCTTGCCGCCAAGTTCATTGACGACGGCGGATTTCCTAGTTTCTGCGACCATTTTGTGGTCTCTCCTAATCCTGAAGCGCGGCGTACTGCGCGAAGCCGTGACGGTGCTTTTATGCTACGCGGCGATTCGGAAGAAAAGGCGAGACAAATGTCCCAGGTGAGCGGCGCCGTCCTAAATTTTTAAACTCCCGAAACCTATTCGTGCCCCTGCCCGGTCTCGCGTTGGTCTGCGTCCGCGCCGATGACGTCTTGAAATACTTGCCGGGCGCCGTCCCAATCCTGATGCGGGCTCTTCCAGTCCGCGGTTTGTGCGATAGCCCACTGCGCCCAATTTTCGACTGCCGCATGAATATCCGAAACGAGGCGAATGCTAAGGGCGTTAATGCCGGCCCGGCCTCCGATGGCGGTCTCGTCCATATCGGCGGCCACACTTGCCAGCCGCCCGCGGTCGGCGCTCGCATTGGCGGCGATGCGGGCCACGGCGGCGTGTAACTGGTCGATGTTGTCCTGATCGGCGAAGAAAACCCGCACGAGATCTTCAACTTCGATAGCAATGGATGGCCCTTCTTCGCCCAACCACTGGCGCAGCGCAGCGCGACCATCGCCGGTGATGGTGTAGTGCGGGGTGCGGCGTTTGCCTTGGGCGCGCACATGGGCATCGGCGTATCCGAATTTGACTAGGTCTTTTGGCACGCTCAACAGTCGACGCGCGAGCCGGAACTATTTTGGGCGATTGAGGTACTCACCGATTCCGGCAATTCAGGCGCCCATTGAGCAAATTCGTGCAATACCGCTTCGGCATGATCGCTTCTGCGCTTACCTGATGCACCGATGGTCCCGGAACCGCTGCGCGGCAAACTATCGATCCAGCTTCGTTATGTTCACATCGGCGCGCCGGAAGAAGGGCAGAGGTTGTTGACGCCGATGCGAGCGGTGGGCCCGCCCATAATCGATCTTGTGGATTTGTATCCCGCTAAGGCCATCGCTTCTGTCCACCAAGACCCAACGGAGCCGATGCCGGCGCGTGATGAGGCAATGACGCTGCGGGAATTTGGCCCGCAGGCAGTCGATGCGCTGTTGGCCGTGGCTGGGCCGGGGGTAGACGTGCCATTAATTATCGCGGAAATTCGCCTCATGGGCGGGGCGCTAACCCGCCCCGGCGAACACGATTCTGCAGTTGGTGGGCGCCACGGCGGCTTCAACGTTTGTGTCATCGGGCCGTATCCGCCGCCGCTAGTTGCCGCGGTGGATGCCTGTAGTCGGGATGTGTTGGATGCGCTCCGACCCTGGGCCGATGGCGGGTCGCTGATTAACTTTCAGGGATACGCCACCGCACCCGAGCGGGTGCGCGCTGCCTGGAGCGGGCCCGTGCGAGATCGGCTCGAGGCAATAAAACGGGCTCGGGATCCGGGAGGTTTATTCAACTTTGCGCATCCTGTTGCCTGAAGATGTTGGCTCATAAGAGTTATCCACAGTCTTTGATCTAGCGGTGTGACACTCGAGTTTTTCTGGCTAGCGTCTAAGCGTGACCGTTTCTTTCACGCGTTCAGCGCGTCGAATCTTCGGCGTGGGGGTTTTAATTTTCACCGTTGCCGCAATCGGTGGGTGCAGCGGTGACCAACCCGCGCCGACCTTTACGCCGCGCGCGGTCGCACCAAGCGGAAGTTCTGAAGACGCCAATACGAGCGAACCGTCGCCTGATCCGACGGAGGATGACAAGTTGCCGGCGCCGGCCTTGCCGCCGGAAATCGCTGATTTTGACCTTGACGGCGCGGAGGCCGTTGCTAGGTATTATCTCGCCGCATTGGATTACGGATACTCCAGCAACGACAGTTACCCTATGCAACTTATTTCTAGGCCTACTTGTGGAACATGCGCTAGACATATTGCTGCAATTGACGATTTGAGTGCTGAAAATGCACGGTACGTAGGGGGAGCTATCCGTTATGAGGAGCCGATTGAGCGATCTGAAATCGAAAATGAAGCGCTCATAGTATTTCGTGTCACGCAAGATCCATCTTCGACGATCGATGCAGAAGGTACGACCATTTTCAGCGGTTCGGGTACGACAGTCATTATGGAAATATTGCTGCACTTTGAAAATGAAAAATGGAGAATTGAGGCGGTCTCGGGAGAGGAGGTCGAGTGAAGCTTATTGGTGTCTACCTCATCGCTTTTCTTTCGATTCCAATGGCAACCGATGTTGTGGCAGATTTTGACAGCGGAGATGAAATCGGCATCGGTGTGCACAGAGAAAATGTAAAAATTGCTGATCGAGATAATGAGAAACGCCCAGTGCGTTCTGTCGATGTTCCGGTAGATCCTTGCTTGGATTTGGGGTCGGTGGAATTCGCATTGGGGGACTGTTTGGGAGCAGCGGCATGTCGCGGATCAACTCCGGTGGACGTGACACAGCTGACTGATCTCGAACTACAAAATTTGCGGTCGAACACCAGTAGGTTCGGCGATGTCGGCCGGGTTGACGTGAATTACTGCGGTTCGAACGCTCCTGACGGTGGGTCTGGGACCCCGAGTTTGAGTCAACTCGTGGAGCGTCAGTGGGAGCAGACGCGGCTTCCTTCACCGGTAATCAGACTTGAACCTCGTGATGCGCTCACGCTCGTGAACCTGGATACCTATGCCCAGGCTGAACAAGAGCCATTTACCGAATCGCTGACTTTACTCGGCCAGGAAGTATTTTTGCGTGCTGATCCTGTCATGTGGCACTGGGACTACGGCGACGGCAGCCCTGTAGTAAGCGAAGATCATCCGGGAACTTACTATCCTGATCCGACCGGTGCATATGCCTATCTTCAGCCCGGCAGTTTTATGATCACGCTGGTGATCGATTGGCGCGGCCAATATTCCACTAACAACCGTGATTGGCATCCCATCTACGGAACTGGGCGAACCACTAGCACTGCGGAAATTGAAGTCATTGAGCATCGTCCCCGCCTTGAGGCTTTGAAAACTAATTGAGGATCGACCGAGAAGAGAGTTGCGATGGTGCTCCGCACTCGTGAGAAACTCGCGCATTTAAGGCTTTGCAATGGCTCGACTTTTTACACGCCTGCCCGCTGTGTCTTGCTAGGCGGGGCCTGTGCGGCCGAACGGTTAGTTTGAGGGTGGAAAAACGCTGCCAACGAGAATGCAATGAAGATCAATTGCGCCAGCGCTCGCAGAACCAGCGGCGTCGTAGGTGCCGCTGGGTGATCGACTCCTGCCGCTGCCACGACATTGGCGGGAAACACCGCAAGCAGAAAAATTATCGATGCAAGTGCAGTCCAGCGGCGGATCCGCGGCACAACGAGCCCCGCGGCAAGGCCGAGCTCGACGACCCCAGACAGGGTTACTACCAGGGCCGGCGCGGGAATCAGAGACGGGACGATCGCGATTAACCCTGAGCGCTGCGGCTCCACAAAATGCGTAATAGCGGTGCATACGTAAACGACCGCCATCCCAACGCCTGCGGCGGCCTCCCACGAAGTCCAACGCGCAGCGGCCCTTTTGCCCCGGCGCACGAACCACGGCGCACAGAACCGCACTGCAAGCGTTGCCATGAGAAGCGGGATGAGAAGACTCATAGGACGGCTCCTATCTAGACAGTAACAAGATTGAATGTACCGTGCAAACTTTCCACTGTCTAGATATGCTGTTGGGATGAGTGATTACCATCACGGCGATTTGCCGCGCCAGCTTCTTACCCACGCAGCTTCCATGGCTGCTACAGAAGATCCGGAATCGATTTCGCTCCGCGAATTGGCGCGGCGTACCGGTGTCTCACACTCGGCGCCTGTCCACCACTTTGGTTCTCGTCGTGGCTTACTTACTGCCCTCGCCATAGCCGGATTCGAGAATTTAAATGTGGCACTGGAGGCGCACGAAGGTGACCTAAATGAAATGGGGGTTACGTATGTGACGTGGGCGCTGTCCAACCCTGGCCACTATGCGGTGATGTGGCGTCCACGATTACTCGATCATGCAAGCGAGGCGCTCGTGCAAGCGCGCAACCGGTCTTGGAACTTACTCTCCGGCGCAGTTTTTGCCGAAACCGGCTCCACCCAGAGCGCCAAAATTGATGCCTACGCTGCATTCTCAATAGTCCACGGCCTCGCGAGCCTGTGGCTAAACTCAGCACTTCCGCTCCCCGAAAATCCCGCCGAGCGTATACGTGACATCACGAGTCGAATCGTGCCGGGTCAATCGTCGCGAACTTCGCGACGGTAAGTGCTGGCTGCGAACCCTAGTACCGAACGGAAGTCAGCAGCCAGATGTGCTTGATCCGAATATCCAAGTTCTGTGGCGAGCCGCGAAATGGAAAGCGTGGGATCTGACCGCAATTTTTCAGCTGCGCTTTGCAGCCGGTAGCGTCTAATAATCATGAGTGGAGGCAGACCAACATAGCGCTGTGCCAGCGGCTGGACTGCGCGTACCGATAGGTGCAGACGCTCAGCCACATGCTCGATCCGCGTGATGTCTGCGTTCGAGGCGATTAGATCTTCCATGCGATTCGCCATCAGGCCGCCGTCATCCAGGCGAGGCAATTCTTTTTGAATCCAACTCGTAAGGACTTTTACTGCGCCTTCGCGCGCTAGTGTTTCATTCTCTTGTTTCATTTCAGTTGCAACCGCGCGATGCAGTTTGGGAAAATCTAATGGCATTTCACTATCGCGCGGTATGGGTTCTCCGGCGAGAAAGTGCCGTATTGCGGCGGGACGGAGCAAGGCACCCACGGCCCAACCGCGACCCCGCAGATCCCGATACGACGCGGCGGTAGTTGGCCCCGAAAGTGATACCCGGGAAGGCTCCACCACCAGATTGGATGCTGGGAATGACAAAATTTCTTGGCGCGAACTGCGGCCGGAGGCGATGTTCCAACGCGGAATCCAGAACCAACGCACAAGATCCTGAAGCTCTGAGCTAGCGCTGATTCGATGAAATGTTGGTAGCCGGGCCGGATATAAAACTCCCCGTCCGTCGATGGCCTCGCTCATGTTCTGCCTTTCGTGGAACCTGTCGTAAATCTTCAAGTCAAAACAACACCCACACACTTACCGTTATTTTATGAAGAAAAATGATGCGCTCCAGCGCGGTGTTTCTGGCGAGTATACGACTAAAGGTCGGCCGCATGGTTCGACAAGTTTGACGCCATTTTTGGCAATTACTAATGCAAGAGAAGCCATAGAATTTTACTGTTCGGTGTTCGACGCTCAAATTGTCGATGTCACCGAGATGGGTGGCCTCGTCGTGCACGCAGAACTCGATTTCGGGACCGGCAGACTTCAGATCGGTGAACCGAGTCCCGACTTCGGCCTTATACCTGCACCCGAAGGCGAAGCGAGCTGCTATTCGATCGGTTATTACTGCGAGAACGTGGATGAAGTCGTCGAACGCGTCGAGCGAGCTGGCGCCATGATCCGTGAGGCCATCTCCACCTTCGTATCAGGTGACAGGTATGCCTCTATTCGGGACCCGTTCGGGGTGCGATGGTCGATTATGACCCGGGTCGAAGACATTTCAGACGAAGAGAGCGCGCGGCGAGTGGCACGGTGGGCCGCCCAACAACAGGAGGCCGGCGCATAAACCTCAATCTAGCCTGAGCGCGCGCTCAGTTAGGCAACCTCTCCAGACTTCGTGCAGCAAGACGTCAAAAGATGGTTTAATGCGATAATGCCGCATTACCGCAGCGGCCCCTATCCAGATCAGAAAGATCGACAGACGTTTCATGGCGAAGTACAGCGTTCACCAACTACAAATCAGTGCATTACTTATGCAGGTTCAGAGCGATCAGATCGCGATACCAGAACTTCAGCGACCGTTCGTGTGGAACAGTATAAAGGTTCGAGATTTGATGGATTCGCTGTATCGCGGATTCCCCGTCGGTTACTTAATCACATGGCAATCGATTGGTGCGCACTTAAAGGGCGGGGAGGTGTCGCGCCACCAGCAGATACTGATCGATGGTCAGCAGCGAGTAACTGCGATCCGTGCGGCGATAGCGGGATTGCCGGTGATAAATAAAAAATATCAAAAGCGCTGCATCACTATCGCCTTCAATCCCATCACTGAAGAGTTTGCAACTGCGACGCCTGTCATACGCAAAAATCCGCAGTGGATAAGTGACATTTCTGAGGTGTTTCGGAGCGCAGCAGCATTCAGATTTGTATCCACGTACCTGCAGGAGAACCCCGACGTCGACCAGGATCTAGCAGCCGAGAACATCGGCAAATTAGCCGAAGTCAAAAACTCTTTAATCGGTGTTATCGCGTTAAACGACGATCTTGATGTGGAGACGGTGTCTGAAATCTTCATTCGCATCAATTCCAAGGGCGTCCCGCTCTCGAGTGCCGACTTTGCGATGAGCAAAATCGCGACCTACGGAGATCGAGGGCGAAATCTGCGTAAATTAATCGATTATTTTTGCCATATGGCAGTGGCCCCGCACGCCTATACCGACATTGCTGAAAACGACACCGAGTTTGCTGCGACGCCGTACTTAAACAAAATCGCCTGGTTAAAAGACGAAAGCGAAGATTTATATGATCCCGGATACAGTGACATAATCCGCGTAGCCGGGTTAGTTGGCTTCAGCCGGGGCAAAGCCGCCTCGATCGTGAGCGAATTGTCAGGCCGTGACCCGGAAACACGCAAAGTTGACGAATCGCGAATACCAAAGGCGTACGACCGACTCGAATTAGCGCTCGAACAAATCACCTCGAAGTACCAGTTCGAAAACTTTATAATGACCATCAAGTCGGCAGGTTTCGTCTCGCCGCGTCTGATTAATTCGAAGAACGCTCTAAATTTCGCATACGCCCTCTACTTAAGGCTGCGCCGTGATGCGAGCCTGTCGGAGGGGGAGCGCAAGCGCATAACGCGCCGCTGGTTCGTTATGTCGATGCTTACCGGCCGTCACTCGGGGAGTTTTGAATCAATTTGGGAACAGGATATGCGTCGCATTGCACAGCATGGAGCAGCCCAATATCTTAAACAGATTGAGGACTCAGAACTAACAAACCAATATTGGGAAGCGAGCCTGCCGGCGGACTTAGAGACTATAAGCAAAGTGAGCCCCTACTTTCAAACATTTATAGCGGCTCAGGTCGCCAACGGTGATCGAGGTTTCCTATCTCGCAGCATCACTGTTGCCACCATGCAAGAGCACTCCGGCGACATACATCATGTTGTGCCGAAAAATTACTTGGTGAAAGCCGGGTACACCGACCGCACTGAATACAACCAAGTCGCGAACTACGTGCTGACCGAAACCGCGATCAACATTTCAATTGGGGATGCATCCCCAGTCGCGTATATGCAGCGTGTGGATCGGCAAACCCAAAATGGAAATCTTTCTCTAGGGGAAATCGTTGATCGAGACGATCTCGCTGCGAATCTGGAGGAGAATGCTCTTCCGCAGACACTCGACCAGGTGACAGCAGATTCATACTTTGATTTTTTGCAAAAACGCAGACGTTTGATGGCGTACAAGATTCGCGATTATTACAACGCACTCTGATAACCGCCTCATTTAGCAGTCTTTAGTCAACTGGCAATCTAAACCGAGACTGGTCCCACGTCATCCAGTGGCACCGCCGTGCCAACCGTGTTGCCATGGGGGTATGGCGCACACTGATTTGACTGATGAAACGCTCGAAGCGATCCACCGGTGGTGGCGGGCCGCTAACTACCTTTCGGTAGGGCAGATATATCTGATGGGTAACCCGCTACTTCGGAACAAACTGAAGCCCGAAGACGTCAAACCCCGCCTGTTAGGGCACTGGGGCACAACGCCGGGCCTGAACTTTCTTTACGCCCACATCAACCGGATCATTACGGAACGAAAACAGGAGACTATTTACATCACCGGCCCCGGCCACGGCGGCCCGGGCCTGGTGGCGAGCACGTATCTTGAAGGCACTTACAGCGATGTTTACCCGCACATCAGCCGCGACGAAAAAGGGCTCGCTCGGCTGTTCAAACAGTTTTCATTTCCCGGCGGGATCCCCTCCCACGTCGCCCCAGAAACTCCCGGCTCCATAAACGAGGGTGGAGAACTTGGCTACTCACTCTCGCACGGGTATGGCGCCGTCTTCGATAACCCGGATCTGCTCGCGTTCACCGTCATCGGTGACGGCGAGGCAGAAACCGGGCCTTTAGCAACGGCCTGGCATTCCAATAAGTTCCTAAACCCCGTCAAAGACGGCGTGGTATTGCCCGTGCTTCACCTCAACGGTTACAAAATCGCTAACCCAACTGTATTCGCACGCATTCCCGAAGAAGAACTCCTCGATTTGATGCGCGGCTACGGTCACAAACCCCATGTATTTACGGCAGGGTTCGACGATGAAGACTTTATTTCCATTCATCGCCGGTTCGCCGAACTGCTCGATGAGGTCATGGACGAAATCACCGAAATTCGCCGCGCCGCGGCTACGCAAGCCTCCGACGGCGGCCCAGTGACCCGCCCCACCTGGCCCATGATCGTATTCCACACGCCCAAGGGATGGACGGGCCCCAAAGAAGTCGATGGCAATAAGGCAGAGGGAAGCTGGCGTAGCCACCAGGTGCCCCTGGCCGCCGCCAGAGAAGACAAAGACCACCTGGCCCAACTGCAGAGCTGGCTCGAGTCCTATCAACCGGAAGAACTCTTTGATGATGCCGGAGCGCCGGCCGAAGATATCGCGGCTCTCGCCCCGCCGGAGGGCTTACGAATGGGCGAATTGCCGGCCGCCAACGGTGGTCTAGTGCGTAAGCCGCTCGAGCTGCCAGACTTTCGAGAATTTGGTCTGGAGTTCTCGCAACGGGGCGGCAAGATAGCCGAGGCGACAGCCGTGCTCGGAAAATGGCTCGCGGCCGTCGCGAAGGCGAACCCGAATAATTTCCGCATTTTTGGGCCCGATGAAACTGCGTCAAACCGCCTACAAGCCGTCTACGACGTGACCGCAAAACAGTGGGTCGCCGAATACGAATCACCGGAAGTCGATAATCACCTGGCGCGTGTGGGCCAAGTCATGGAGGTGTTGAGCGAACATCAATGCCAAGGCTGGCTAGAGGGATACCTCTTAACCGGGCGCCACGGCCTGATGAACTCCTACGAAGCCTTCATTCACATCGTTGACTCGATGTTCAACCAGCACGCCAAATGGCTCAGCACCACGAACCGGTTGGAGTGGCGCGCACCAATCGCAAGCCTGAACTACCTACTGTCATCGCATGTGTGGCGCCAGGACCACAATGGGTTCTCCCACCAAGATCCCGGCTTCATTGACCACGTCATGAACAAAAAAGCCGAAGTGGTGCGCGTCTACTTGCCGCCGGATGCCAACACGCTGCTATCAACCTTCGACCACTGCTTGCGCTCGACCCAGTACGTCAACGTTGTCGTCGCGGGTAAACAGCCAAACCCCAATTGGTTGCCCATGGATGAGGCGATCCGCCACTGCACGCGCGGGCTGGGCATCTGGCCGTGGGCCGGCAGCGAAACACCGGGGGAGGAGCCCGACGTCGTTTTGGCCTGCGCCGGGGACATCCCCACTATCGAAGTGCTCGCCGCCGCCGCAATCCTGCGCGACCGGGTACCCGAATT
>Ga0079225_10000590_pt1 | contig 19699 bp, 20 predicted proteins | sample Poulit2012_FD_76344 | JGI IMG/M metagenome (GOLD analysis project Ga0079225, IMG submission 76344) | Agricultural soil microbial communities from Georgia to study Nitrogen management - Poultry litter 2012 | ecosystem: Environmental > Terrestrial > Soil > Agricultural land | place: USA: Georgia... | reverse complement strand
TAATTTGGACCTTGGACGCCAGTTCCATGAGGTTGGTTCGTTACGTTTGGAAAATTATAAGTACTATCGCTGCAAAAAGGCTTAGCATCGCAAGGATGGTTCCCTGTAGGATCCTGAGCAAAAACTGCTGTTCCTATAAATAAAAATATTGCTATTAATGTATATATATATTTCATTGTTAATTATTGATTTAATTAGTTGTTTGAGCTTGAATGATTAAAACGTATTCTGTACCATCAATGCGGTATTTTGTGGTCTCTTGAGCCCAAAAGTCCAAATAAAATAAAAAGTAATTAAAAGTTTCTGGATTAAAATTGTCAAATAGATTGGTATTATTCAAACATTTGCTTTTAATTCCATTTGTCGAAACTAAAGGAAGGTTTGTTTCATTGCTTTTTACAATGCTTACGCGTTCAATTACTTCGGCAATATCATCTATCAGTCTAGAGTCTAAATGTTCAATGCAATTTTCAAATAATTGATTGGCAAAAGCTTCTGCTTTATCGTTAGTACTATTTGCACTGACAATTGTTAAACTCAGAGCAAGTGTTATGCTTAAGGTAAGTGCTTTTTTAAAGTATTTCATTTATTTTATTTTTAAAATTTTTCTTCTAAGCTCATAGACGAGTATAGAGAATCTAAGGTTTGTAGAATTATGTATTAGGATGAATATTATATACGAGGTATAAAGATAAATAAATAATTAAACTTTAAAAATAAAATTGGATTGGATTTTTTACTGTTCGCTTTTATTCCCATTTAAATGTTTTTGCTGCAATAGTATAACCCACTATTCCCCAAATTATTATAATCAATAATTCCACTTTAATTTCCCATATACTTGCGCCATAAAATGCTGTCGCTCTTAATGCATGATTTACATGAGTTAAAGGTAATGCTTTACTTATCCATTGTAGCCAGTTAGGTAATACATCTATAGAAAAAAAGGTATCGGCTAATACAAATTGTGGTAAAACTAAAATATTGGAAATGGGTGGAATCACTGCGGAGTTATTAGCTAAACCACTTATTATAAAACCAAAACTCATGAATGCTATTAAGGAAATTGCTGCAATAAATAACATTTGAATAAGCGTAAGTATACCCTTATTTAAATGAAAATCTAAAAAATAATATCCAATTGCTATTATTAAAATTGCACCTAAAAGTTGAAATAACATTCTTGAAATTCCTTCAGCTAATAAGATATTGTGCTTGCGGACTGGCGAAGCAAAGAAGCGTTTTAATACTAAATCATTTCTTAAATTAAAAAATACAAAGGCTGTGCCAAAAATGCTTGCGGCTAAAAGGGAGAAACCTAATTGACCTGGGAGGATATAATCTATCTGTTTGAATAAAATACTACTATTAGAAACATCTTTAATAAGTAGTTCATTTTCCCCTTTAAAGGCATCTTTATAATAAGTATTTTCAATAATCCAATGTAATGGTTCTAAATTATTAGTATTTTCTTTATGACTAGTTATTGTGAAAGTTGACTCTGTTTCATCAAAGGACAAAATTGCTTGGATATTATTATTTTGCAAAATATCTTCATGTGGCTTTATTTGTTCTTTAGAAATTATTTTTATACTATTCGAATTTTTTAATGCTTTGCTTAAAACATCAGGTATCTCATTCTCAATATAGATAGGAATTGTAAATTCTTGATCAGCACTAATAAATTTAAATGCAAAAATAAAAATTAAAGGAAAAGCAATAGTGAAAATAATAGAAGAAGGACTCTTAGCTGTAGACTTTAAAGAAGCCTTCATAATAGCTAAACTTGCTTTTAATTGATTGTATTGTTGCTTTTTTTTCATGTGCTTTAAATTGCTGTTTGGTATTTATATAAAGAAGCATAGTATCCATTTTCCTGCATTAACTCTTCATGTGTACCCTCTTCGATTATCCTACCTTCATCTAAAACTATTATTTTATCGAAATTCCAATCTTTAAAAATTCTATGAGTAATGATGATTGCCGTTTTATTTTTTAAGTAATTATTTAAATTCTCTTGAATTTTTTGTTCTGTTCTCGTATCTACTGCTGATAAACTATCATCAAGAATTAAAATTTCAGATTCCTTTATTAAGGCTCTAGCTATAGATATTCTTTGTTTTTGCCCGCCTGATAACATTACACCCCTTTCTCCAGTAATAGTTTCAAACCCTTCAGGCAGGTTATCTATTTCTTTTCTTATTGCGGCTAATTCACTTGCTTCTTCAATACTTATATTAGAAGATTTTATCCCCATTTTTATATTGTTTCTTACGGTATCAGAAAATAAAAAAACCTCTTGTGGAACGTAGCTTATTTGACTTCTATAGTTTCTAACGGGATATTCTGTCAGAGAGATTCCATCCATTTTTACATTACCGCTGCTTGGATCATACATGCGCAGTAATAAATGCGCAAATGTTGATTTCCCGGAGCCTGTTTTTCCAATAATCGCAATTTTTTGTTCTGGAAGAATTTCTAAATTAAAATCTTTTAATGCTTTTATGCCTGTGTCAGGATAAGTAAAATTCACATTTTCAAATTGTATATGACCTTTTATTTTTCTCTCTTCTTTTGTTGGATCATGTTTAATATTACTTTCAGTTTCTAGGAATTCATTTATTCTTCTTTGAGAAACTGCGGCTCTTTGAATCATGTTTGCTGTCCAACCTATGGAAGAAATAGGGAAAGTCAAAAGATTGATATAGATTACAAATTCTGCAATGTTTCCTGGAGTTAAGTTGCCATTGATAACTTGCAAACCGCCAAGAAATATAGTTAATAGCATACTAATTCCCACAAATAAATTCATAGAAGGAGCGGCTATAGCTTCTGTCAATGAAAGATTAATATTACTTTCTCTGTATTTTTCTGAACGTTTGTTGAAATATTGTATTGTTTTTGGTTCTAAGGCAAAAGATTTTAGAACACGAATTCCGGAATAATATTCTTGTGCTTGGGTTGTTATATCTGAAAGTTCTGCTTGGATTTTTTCACTTTTTCTATTCACAATTTTATTAACATAGTAAATGCTTAGTGCTAATAATGGTAATGGAATAATAACATAAATTGTTAGTTGAGGACTGACACGCATCATTCCGTATATACTCATTGCACTTATTACTACTAAGTTTATAATATACATAATAGCTGGTCCAGTATACATCCTCGCTCTACTAACATCTTCAGATATGCGACTCATTAAATCCCCCGTGCTGCTTTTTTTGAAGAATGCAGTGTCGAGCGATTGGTATTTTTGGTAAATTTGAGCCTTTTGGTCATATTCAATATAACGTGACATTACAATTATAGTTTGTCGCATTAAAAACATGAAGAAACCTCTTAAAATTGCAAAGGCTAATAATAGAAAGCCATTTATCATTACTAGACGCAAGACTTTTTTTCGTAAAATCAAGCCTTCAGCGCTATTATGACCAAGTTCTAAGTAATTATTTACATTAATATACACTTCATCCATTACATCTCTTATGATTCCTGGTGGAAGAATTGCGAAAATGTTGGAAATTATAATAAAGATTGCACCTAATACAAGTCGCCATTTGTATTTAAAAAAATACGGACGGAGAGCTCTTAATGGCTTTAAAGATGCATTTTTATTTTTCATTTCTTTATAAAGGTATATTTTTCTAACAAGTTGCAAAGATATATAATAATATAGGTTCGTTCTATGTATATTTGCAAAAGTGTTTTTAGAATTTTATGAAAAATACTTTAAAATATTTCTTGTTTTTAAATGTCTTAGTGATTTTCTCCTGTACAAAATCTCCTGAAAGTGTGTACTACACTAAAGAAGAGTTTGAAAGAATTATTGAAGAGGAGACAGAAGTCATGCTTCAAGAAATTGAAAAAGAAATGGAAAAGAATTTAGAAATAAGAAGAGCGATAGAATTGCGATCAATACTTGACTCTATGAATAATCAAGAAAAGGAGACTAAATTTTCACCTGTTTTTAGAGAAAATGAAATAGAAAATCCTTTCAATCTTATTGATACCCTTGAAGAAAACTAGAATTATGGCAAAAGAAAATAAAAAAATATGGTTAGCATCTCCTCATATGGGAGGAGACGAAATAAAATATATACATTCTGCTTTTGAAGAAAATTGGATTGCTCCATTGGGCCCTAATGTGAATCATTTTGAACTTGAGTTACAGAATGCCTTATATACAAACAGGCCAATTGCAAGTTTAAGTAGTGGGACGGCAGCATTGCATTTAGCATTAATATTATTAGGAGTGGGCAAAGGAGATATTGTTATTTGTCAATCTATGACCTTTTCTGCATCGGCTAATCCTATAGTGTATCAAGGCGCCACGCCTCTATTCGTAGATAGTGAAACAGATACGTGGAATATCTGTCCAGAGGCTTTGGAAGAGGCAATTAAACACTCAATAGCAATGGGCAATAAGGCTAAGGCAATTATAGCTGTACATTTATATGGAATGCCTTATAAACACGAAGAAATTAAAACCATTAGTGAAAAATATAATATCCCCATTGTAGAAGATGCAGCTGAAGCATTGGGAAGTAAATATAAAAACCAATATTGTGGAACTTTGGGAGATTTAAGTATTTTATCTTTTAATGGAAATAAAATTATTACTACATCCGGTGGAGGAGCATTAATATGCAAGTCGGAAGAGCAAAAGAAAAGAGCTGTGTTTTTAGCTACCCAAGCTAAAGATGCAGCGGTTCATTATGAACACTCTGAATTAGGATTTAATTATCGCCTTTCGAATATTTCTGCAGGTATTGGTAGAGGGCAATTAAAGGTACTTAATCAAAGGATAAAGCAAAAAAGAGAAATTTATAATTATTATGCAGATGCATTAATTGATTTGCCTGGGGTGTCCTTTTTACATAGTCCAGAATATGTATTTAATAACCATTGGTTGAGTACAATTCTTGTTGATGACGAAGAATCAGGAGGTATTAATCGTGAAGATCTTCGAAAAGCATTAGAAAAAGAAAATATAGAAAGTAGGCCTTTATGGAAGCCTATGCATATGCAACCATTTTATAAAAAAGAAACATTTTTTGGTTCTACAGTATCTGAAAATTTATTTAAAAAAGGCCTTTGTTTACCTTCAGATACAAAAATGAAGGAAGAAGATTTACATAGAATTGTAGGTATTATTAAAGAATTATTTAGCTAGAAGCTTTTTATTATTATTCCATAGCTCCTCAACAAGTGGAGCTATTTTTTTTGAGATTTGTAAATTTTGTAAAGCATTTAGATGTTTTGTATGATGCAAATCAGTGCCAATAAAAGAGTAGTAGCCCTTTTTTAACCATCGTATCGCTTTTTTTTGAACTGCTGAACCATAATAATCAGATAATGATAAAGCATTAAGTTGGAAATGAATATTTCTCGATCTTAGAGATTCAATATCATGATCTATATTCCAATAGTTATAACGTTCGGGATGTGCCATAATGGGATTTAATCCTGAAGTTTGCATTTTAAACAATATATCTTCAAATCTTGGAGATTCATAAGCATAAGACATTTCAACTAGAATGTAATTGTGTTGCTTTAGCATCAAAGACTTTAAATTGGTTTTGTGAATATTTTTGAGAAAATTATCGTCTAACATGTATTCTGCACTAGGATAAATTGGAAAATTTAAATCTTGATAATTGCTATCCTGACTTAACCTCTGCATGGAGTTCCATATGCTTTCCTGATTATTTTCATAAAATCCTGCCATAATATGAGGAGTAGCATAACTAGAAATTATATTTAAGGATTGCAAGCCTTTTATTAAAATTAAACTTTCGTCTATATTTTTTGCACCATCATCAATACCCGGTAAGATATGATTATGAATATCCAGCCCATTTTGGATTGTTTCTTTAAAAAGAATTGTTTTTATAAGGAAAGATAACATATTTGATTTAGCTTTTAAAGAAAATGAAAAGTGAAATTTAACACAAATATATCGTTTTTTGAATTATTTATATGAGTTAAATAGTATTTAATCCGAAATAATCTTAATTTTGCGAATGGTATAACTTACAATTTATATGAAATTATTTAATTGGATAATATTTTGTGCTTTATTTTTTTTAGTGCATAGTTGCGCGACAAAGAAGAGTACATACTATCTTCAGAATATAGAAAAGGAGATATCACAAAGTGATTTTTCAGATGCTTCCGAGCAAATTCAAAAAAATGATGAACTTTTGATCATTATAAGTACTTTGGATCCCGAAGCTTCAAATCCTTTTAACTTAAGAAGTACGAGTTCTGAAACAAAGGAAAATCTTACACATTTAGTAGATTCCGAAGGTAATATTGAAATGCCGGTAATTGGAAAACTTTATGTGGAAGGAAAGACTCGTATAGAGTTGCAGAAGGAATTGGTTAGTTTATTGAAAAGACACTTGATAAACCCAGTTGTTAATATTCGGATTCAAAACTTAAGAATTACTGTGTTAGGAGATGTTAAATCTCCAGGAACATACAATGTGAATTCTGAAAAAATCAATATTTTGCAAGCTATAGGTTTAGCAGGGGACTTAAATCTAACAGGTGAGCGACAAGAGGTGGTTTTAGTTAGAGAATCAAAAGAAGGTCGAACTTATCAAAGAATTGATTTAAGAGATGCTAATGTTTTAAATAAAAACTATTACCAATTGCAACAAAATGATATTATTTACGTTCCACAAGGTAGAGTTAAAATTCATAGTGCAAGCATTAGTCCATTATATTCTTTCGGGGTTTCTGCATTAGGAACTACAATTACTTTGATGAATCTTTATTTTACTTTATCTGAAAAATCCAAAAAATAAATATGTCAAATTTTGAATTTGATCAAGAACGCAATCAATCCTTTGATTTATTTAAGCATAATATAAAGAAATACTTTAAGAAGTGGCCGTATGTTGTGATATGTGTTATTCTATTTTTAATTGTAGCCCAAATCAAATTACGTTATTCTACTCCAATTTATCAAGCAAGTTCTTTAGTTCATGTGAATACTGAAATGTCTAATTCTGCTTTGGATTTTTCGAGTAGTTTGGATTTATCTGGAACCTTAACTAAATCTAGAGTTGAAGATGAAATTGAAATCTTTAGATCAGTAAAATTAATTCAAAGAGCAGTAGTAAGCTTAAATTTACAAGTTAATTACCGTTCTGTAGGTAAGGTTAAATCGCCAGATTTATATGGAATAAGTCCAGTACGCATCAGTAGTGATAGAGATTTTGATTTTGTTTTGGATAGTTTAAAAAAGACTTCTTATAGCTTTACAATCATTGGTGATAAGAATAAAGATGAAGTTGAAGTTCATTTTGAAGATAAAATAATTCAAGTTAAAAACAATGAGGAATTTGCTAGTCCTTTAGGTAATATCAAAGTAGAAAAACTTCATGATTTCAATGGCGAAATTAAAGCATCTGTTAGACATTCAAATAGTATTGCAAGAGATTTGAGAAGTAAGTTATCTATTAAAGTTCATGGAAATTATGCAAGTAAGATATTGGAACTTAAAATGCTTTCGGATAATAAGATAAAAGCGGAAATATTTTTAGAAGAAATAGTAAAACAATATAATCAAGACGCAATAGAAGATAAAAATGCTGTTTTAACTAATACTGCAAGATTTATTGACGAACAATTAGAGATAATTTCAGCTGATCTAAGTGAAGTAGAAACAGAGAAAGCTCAGTTTAAATCCAGTCGGGGTTTAATTGATATTGGTTCAGAGGCAAGCACAGCTTTACAAGAGCAAAGAGAAGCTTTGAATAAAGCTGCCGAATTAGGTGTGCAAATACATCTACTTTCTCATACTTTGAACTCTTTAAATAAATCAATAGGACATGAATTACTGCCAGTTGATGTTGGTGTCCAAGAACAGGGGTTAAATAATCAAATTGCTAATTATAATAACTTGGTATTAGAAAAAAGTCGTTTGGAATCAAGTGCAACAAGTGATAACCCTATTTTGATTCAACTTAACTCTAAATTAGATGCATTAAAAAATAGTTTATCTGCAAGTATACAAACTACCATTAATTCTATAGGGATTAAACAAGCTGAATTTCAAAAACATGCGGAAAGAGTATCTTCAAAAATAGCAGCCTCACCGCGTCAAGAAATGTTAATGCGAGGAATTGTACGAGAACAGGAATTAAAAGAATCACTATATATATTTTTATTACAAAGAAGAACTGAGGTTGGAATCAGCTTAGCAATATCTACTCCAGTGGCGAAAGTGATTAATCAAGCTCAAGCGAGCGGATCGCCAGTAAGTCCAAATAAAAATAGTATTTATTTTATTGCTATTGTTCTAGGAATTGCAGTTCCAATTGGTTTCTTCTTTCTTAAAGATCTTTTAGATAATAAAGTTAGAAATCAAGAAGATATTAAAAGAACCATTCATAACGCTACGGTATTAGGCGAGGTGCCATCCCTAAAGTCAAAAGATGCCCATTTAATTACAAAAAATGATAGGTCGGTCTTAGCAGAAGCTTTCAGAATAATTTATACAAACCTAAAATATATGATACCTGAGAGTGTTGCTGGAAAGGCTCCAATTATTTATGTTTCATCAACAATTGCAGGGGAAGGAAAAACTTTAGCTATTTCCAATCTTGCGAAAACACTTTATTATAATAATAAGAAAGTGGTTTTAGTCGGAGCTGATTTAAGAAATCCTCAATTGAAATCTCATTTCGAAGAAAGATCCCTATATGGATTAAGTGATTATTTGTTTAACGAAGAAATTCAAATTGCTGATATTATAACTAAAATTGAAGAGCATGAAGGGATGGATATTATACATGCAGGTAATATTCCGCCAAATCCTGCTGAGCTTTTAACTAGGAATCGATGGGAAATGCTTTTGAGACAGTTACAAAAAGAATATGATTATGTTTTAGTAGATACAGCACCAATGTTGTTAGTTACAGACACTCTTGTAATAAATAAATATGCAGATTTGATTGTTTATTTGATTAGAGCTGGTAAAACTGAAAAAAATCTTTTGAATTTTATTAATGATATTAGAAAAGAAAAAAAGGTAGAAAATGTTGGCTTTATACTTAACGATGTGAAGGCGGCTGGATATGGTTATGGAAATAAATATGGTTATGGCTATGGAAATGTAGAAAAAAAGAATATCTTTAAGAAATTATTTAATTCCTAAATTTAAAAAGTATGTTTGGTGTAGGTTTTCTAGTTCTTTTACTAATTATTCTAGGTCTTAGTGTTTTTACTGTAAAACAACAAACAGCTTATGTTATAGAAAGATTTAAAAAATTTCATAGCATAAGAAATGCTGGCTTGCAGATTAAAATTCCTTTAATTGATACTGTTGCAGGAAAACTATCTCTAAGAATCCAACAATTAGATGTTCAAGTAGAAACCAAAACGAAAGATGATGTTTTTGTAAAATTGAAAATATCTGTTCAATATAGAGTGATACCTGATCAAGTATATGATGCATTCTATAAACTTGACAATCCAAGAAATCAAATAACTGCATTTATTTTTGATGTAGTGAGAGCTGAAGTGCCTAAACTAAAATTAGACGATGTTTTTGAGAAAAAAGATGATATAGCCATTGCAGTAAAATCAAATCTTTCGGATTATATGAACAGTTATGGTTATGATATTATTAAATCTTTAGTTACAGATATTGATCCAGCGGAAGAAGTAAAAAGAGCAATGAATAGAATTAATGAAGCAGAGAGGAAGAAAACAGCTGCTCGATTTGAAGGAGAAGCTCAAAGGATTTTAATTGTGGAAAAAGCTAAAGCAGAAGCTGAAAGTAAAAGATTACAAGGGCAGGGTATAGCAGACCAAAGAAGAGAGATAGCAAAAGGACTTCTAGAATCAGTGGATGTTTTAAATAAAGTAGGGATTAACTCTAAAGAAGCCTCTTCATTAATAGTTGTTACGCAACATTATGATACCTTACAATCTATGGGGGAACAAACAGGATCTAAACTTATATTGCTTCCTAATTCACCATCAGCAGCATCCGATATGCTTCAAACTATGATAACTTCTTTTACAGCAGCAGCAGAATTGTCTGAAGATAAAAATAATAAACCTCCATTACCACCCAAAAGATAGATTTTTTAAATTTAAAAAAGTATAAAATGATGTTTAATAAGAAATTGCTAGTTTCTCTATTCCTGATATTTTTTAGCCTGCGAGCCTTTGCACAGAATTACAATACAGAATACTGGGATAGTCTAGTGATTTTCCAATTGCGTACAAGTGAGAAAATAATAGAATCGAATAATAATATAGTAGATAAGAAAGAATATTATTGGCTCTCAAAAGAATTGAAAGATATTTCAATCCTTGAAATGCGCCACCTTCATCCTTCTATTGAGGATGAAGCATTAATTCGCACTTATCAAATTAAAATAGCAGAGCCTGAAAAGGTAACAGAATTAATAAATATTTTGAATAAAAAGAAAAATATTGAATATGCTGAATTATTGCCTTTGCACAGAAAATCTTATATTCCAAATGATCAGCTTTATACCTTAACCAATCAATGGGGCTTATTTAAAATTAATGCGGAACAAGCTTGGGATATTGCAACAGGTGATACAAGTGTAGTAGTTGCTGTTACTGATGATGCATTTGATGTGTTTCATCCTGACTTGCAAAATGTTCTCCTGCCAGGATGGGATGCCTATACATCTACTCCAAACCCTGGTCCATGTGGTGTTAATAAAGGTAATCACGGTACCCATGTTGCAGGAACTGTTGGAGCTCAAACAAATAATGGCATTGGTCTTGCATCCATTGGTTTTGGTATTAAGATTCTTCCAATTAAAATTGGTGACTGTGCTAGCCAATATTTGCCAGCTAGCTATGCCGGCGTAATATACGCTGCAGACAATAATGCTGATATAATTAACATGTCTTGGGGAAGTAATGGTGGAGGAGCATACGGACAAAATGTAATGATTTATGCTTGGAATAGAGGTTGCATTTTAGTTGCAGCAGCTGGAAATGACAACACCTCTCAATATCATTATCCGTCTAATTATAATTACGTTATTGCTGTTGCGTCTACAGATCAAAATGATAATAAGTCAAGTTTTTCTAATTACGGAACTTGGATTGATATTTCGGCACCTGGTACTAATATAGCGAGCACATATCCTGATAATAAGTATGTATATATGAGTGGAACCTCAATGGCTACTCCTCTGGTTTCAGGGCTTCTTGGTTTAATGAAATCTTATGATCCTACTATCAGTAACTCTGATTTAATTCAATGTTTATTCAATAGTGCAGACCCTATGAATAACTATTATTATAATAATAATTTAATGGGCCATGGTAGAATCAATGCACAAGCTGCTTTGAATTGCTTGTCTGTGCAAGGAAGTGATTTAGATATTGGAATTAATTCTATACTTTCACCTGTAGGTTCAACTTGCTTGGATAGTTTGGTAGTGGATGTTGAATTAAAAAATTATGGTTCTATAACAGTTAATACTGCTACCATTAATTATTCTGTTGATAATGTTAATTATACTTATAATTGGACTGGCTCTTTAGCTTCAGGAGAATCTGATACAATAACTTTAACAGGTATAAATTTAACTGCAGGTTCTTATACTCTTGAAGTAGAAACTTCATTACCTAATGGGCAAGCGGATGAAAATATATATAATGATAATAAACTGAGTTACTTTACATTAATTGCAAGGCCTAATGTAAGTGTTGAAGCTTCAAAATTAGAAATTTGTGAAGGAGGCTCGGTAATTTTGAGTGCTTCAGGTGCAGGGTATTATTCTTGGTCTCCTTCAAATCTGGTTTCCTATTCAATGGGAACTAATACTACTGCCTATCCAAACGAAACAACTACATTTCGCGTGATAGGTACAGGAGAGTGTGGAACTGATACTGCTGAAATTCAAATTATTGTTCATGAAAAACCATCAGTAACTTCTGTTGTCCTAAATGGTAATCTTGCATCATTAAATTTAGAAGCAGGAGAGACGGTAAAATGGTATTTTAATAATAATCTAATTGGCACAAGTAATCCAATAGAATTAGTTCATAATGGAGAGTATACAGCTGTAATTGAAAATGAGCATAATTGTAGCGTATCAATTGTATTTAATTTTGATGGTGGAGAGTCAGTAAACGTTATTGAATTAAATAAAAACTCTATTGCAATTTATCCTAATCCAGCTAAAGAACAAATACATATTGAAAGCGAAAATAGTATTGATAAGATATATATTTATGATATCACCGGAAGAGTTGTTTTAAAGGAATATATGGATGAAGCCTTGAGCTCTTATAATCTTAATATTAAACAATTAGCTTCTGGGATTTATAATCTGAAGATTTATACAGAATCTGGAATTGTATATAAGAAAATGATTAAAGAGTAGCTATTTAATAAATAAAAAAGTAGCCGTCTCAAAAGTTCATTTTGATGACGGCTATTTTATTATCGAGTGAATAATTTCTTTAAAAAAAGAAAGGATGATTTATTTATAATCACCCTTTTACGAAAATGTCCATTTATAATGGTTTATCTATCTATTTTTCCAGATAAAATCTGCTGACGATAGATAGCTTTTTGTTTTTCCTTTCTTTTACGAACGGAAGGTTTTGTGAAATACCTTCTTTCTCGAAGTTGATTAAGCGTACGAGTACGTTCAAACTTACGTTTGTACTTTTTCAACGCCTTATCGATGTTTTCACAATCTTTACCATCAATAATTAACATATCTGTTATACCTCCTTTTGAGTTAATAAGACTACAAAGATATGCATTTTTTTAAAATACACCAAAATTATTCCATTTTAGATGCCAAGCAATTACTGATATCTGAAAAGCTTTTAGCAGTTTTGTTATTAACTTTTGGTGACAATACCTCAAAATTGGGAATATCTAAACGCATATCACTCAATGGTGAAGACCCTAAAAGGTTTAAATCTTCCTTACTTAATTTCAAAATTATGAAAAAAGTAGAGAAAACATTTACAGCCATTTGAGAAGCAACAGCATGAGAAACAGGAATTGAGGTCTCTGTATTAAATAACTGAATCACTTCACCTGATTCTAATAAAAAATAAATGGACGTTTCCGTACCTATACTATTATTTAATTCTCCTAATGCTGCAGCATGAATTTTTAAAACAGTTTCTCCATTTTCCTGTATAAATTCAAATTCCCAGCTAGTAGATCTTCCTATAGAAATCTTTTTTCCTACTGTAAGCTTTGCTTTACTTTGTACATTTTTTGTGAAAGGATCTTCCTTTGTTTTAACCTCTTTGCAATTTTGAGAATAGGAAAAAGTTGAAAACATGCTAAGGATTAAAATTGTAATAATTTTATTCATTCTTTAGATTTTTATTAAAGATAAATAAACTTATTAAGAATTCTATTAATTTTTTAATTAAAAGAGATTATTTATCATTTGCATTAGTTATTGTAATTTTGCTAAATGAAGATGAAACCGAAAACCAATCCTACAATTCTAGCAATAGAAAGTTCCTGTGATGACACAGCCGTTGCTATATGGAAAGATGGATCTTTAAAAAGCAACATAATTGCAAGTCAGGAAATTCATAAAAACTATGGTGGTGTAATTCCTGAACTAGCAAGCCGTGCACATATGCAACATATAGTTCCAACTACAAGCATTGCTTTAAAAGATGCAAATATCGCATTAGAAGAGCTTGATGCTATTGCATATACTCAAACTCCAGGCTTAATGGGAAGTTTGCTAGTAGGTGCAAGTTTTGGTAAGAGTTTAGCGCAGAGTTTAAGTATTCCTTCAATTCCCATACATCATTTACAAGCACATATTTTAGCACATTTTATTGCAGCTCCTAAACCTGATTTCCCTTTTTTATGTTTAACCGTTTCTGGAGGACACACACAATTAGTTTTATGTAATGGACCTTTAGAAATGCGGATTTTAGGAAGCACTATCGATGATGCAGCAGGAGAGGCATTTGATAAAGTAGCAAAAATGCTAGGTTTCCCTTATCCTGGAGGTCCGTATATTGATAAATATGCACAAAATGGGAATCCTAACGCCTTTCTCTTTCCAATAGCAAATGTTCCTGATTTTGATTATAGTTTTAGCGGAATTAAAACAGCTGTAATGTATTTTTTACAAAGAGAGGTAAATAAAGATCCTAATTTTATTGAAAATAATATAGAAGATATATGCGCTTCCGTTCAATATACTATTATAAAAACGTTATTACAGAAATTAAGTAAAGCACAAAAGCAATACAAAATAAAACATATTGGAATTGCTGGGGGAGTTTCTGCAAATAGTGGATTACGAAAAGCATTTAAAGATTGGGCGGAAAAAAAATCTTGCGAAAGTTATATACCAGATTTTGAATACTGTACTGATAATGCTGGCATGATTGCTGTTACAGCATATTACAAGTACCTAGCGGGCGATTTTGGTGACTTACGTACAGTACCTAAAGCAAAAAGTCCTATACCTGAAGTTTATGGCTAATTCTTATTTCCAAATGAAACAATTCCGTGTGGAGCAGAGCCATTCGGCAATGAAGGTAAGCACAGATGCCTGCATTTTTGGAGCTATAACAGCAAATTATTTTGCTAAAATTGAAGGCTTAAGAAATGTTTTAGATATTGGTGCAGGAACGGGTATATTGACCTTAATGCTAAAACAAAAATTAATTTCTACTGTTATTCATGCTGTTGAAAGAGATGAAAAAAGTATAAAAGATTTACGAAACAACTGTGCCCAGTCCTTATGGAAAAATGATATTATTATTTTTCATGAAAATATTCAAGACTTCAATTCTTCCATATGTTATGATGCGATAATTTGTAATCCTCCATTTTTTACTAATCAGTTATTGACCACAGAAATACAAAGAAGAGGAGTTAGGCACACGGAGCATTTAAGTTGGAAGGATCTAATAGAAAACAGTTATCGTTTATTAAAAAACAATGGGCTTTTAGCGTTATTACTACCTTTGAGAGAATGGAATTTCTTTGTCAAAAATATTGACACATCTTGGTCTATAGTGGAATTACATTATGTCCGACCTAATAATAAAAAAGTAAATAATCGCATAGTCGTATTTTTACAAAAAAGTGCAACTACAGATTTCAGCAAGGTAACTTCAATAAAATTTTGGACTATTTATTCCAAAACAGGAAAATATACAGCTGCAATAACAAAGCTATTACAAGAATATTATTTATATTTAGATTGATTTGAGTAAAAACCTTTAACTTTACAATGTAAAATTTTATAATCATGCTAGTTAGAATAATAGGCATCGTCTTATTAGCGACTTTTTTCACAAATTCTCTTAAAGGACAAGAAAGAATTTATAGAAAAGAATTTAATCAAACGCAATTAAACTCACCTAGAGTTGCTGCAGCTTATGCGAAACATGATCCTTTATTAAGAGAAGCTTTTAAAAAGAAGGGCTTAAATTATCCAGCCGATAATATTTATATCCGTTCTTTTAAGGCAACAAATGAGATGGAAATATGGGTAAAGAATCATGATGCGGACACATTTAGCCTTTTTAAAAAATATGACATCTGTGCTTTATCAGGCTCATTAGGACCTAAAAGATGGGAGGGAGATAGACAAGTTCCCGAAGGGTTTTATTTTATTTCTGACTTTAATGATAAAAGTGATTTTCATTTATCTATGTTAATCAATTATCCGAATTATTCAGATTTAATTTTAGGTAATAAAATAACACCTGGAAGTGCAATTTATATTCATGGCGGATGTTATACTGTAGGTTGTTTGCCAATGACAAATGAAATAATTGAAGAGATTTATATTTTAAGTTTAACTACAAAAATGAATGGACAGAATAATATTCCGGTTCATGTTTTTCCAGTTCGATTTAATGAAACAAGTATAGGTTTTCTTGCAAAAGAATACGGCGAAGATTTAGAAAAGCAAAAATTTTGGTTAAATTTGAAAGTTGGTTATGATTATTTTGAAAAAAACAGAAATATATTTCCAGTTATGTATAACCAAGAAGGGAAATATGTTTTTTAATTAAAAATTTTGAATCATGTTTAAAAAAGCAGGTTATTTAGCTACAATTTGTGCAAGCATATTTTTATTTTCTTGTGGAGAAAATGAAGGAGTAAGCGAACAATTAGAAAGTCAAGAAATGACAATGGGAGAAGTAAGTTCAGCTCCAGAAACTCCAACGGGTCCATTAGATCCTATTTGCGATATGGAAAAAACAGACGAATGGGAGTTGTTTTCTATGTATGAAGAAGATACAGTTTGGTTTTGTTCTGAATTTTGCAAAGAAACATTTGACAATAATCCAGAAAAATATGCTGCTAAATTAAACTAATATTGCATGCAATATTCCGAAGATGAAAAATATATGGCTAGGTGCCTTGACTTAGCAATAAAAGCATATAATAATGCAGCACCCAATCCATTAGTGGGTGCTGTTTTAGTATATAATAATAAAATTATTGGCTCTGGCTATCATAAACAATATGGTCAAGCGCACGCAGAAGTTAATTGCCTACAATCCGTTAGGGAAAAAGATAAAAAATGGATTAGTAAAAGCACCCTATATGTAAGCTTAGAGCCTTGCTCTTTCCATGGCAATACTCCAGCCTGCAGTCAATTAATTATTGATTATAAAATTCCTAAAGTAGTTATAGCTTGCTTAGATCCACATCCTAAAGTTTCTGGCAATGGTGTAAAACAACTGAAAAAAGCTGGAATAGAAGTTATTACTGGAATTCTAGAAAAGGAAAGTTTATTTTTAAATAGAAAAGCTTTTACATCATATATTAAGAAGCGTCCTTACATTACTTTAAAATGGGCTGAAACAGCTAATCGTTATTTTGCCCCATTAGACAAAAGCAGAAAGATGATTTCAAACACCCTAGTTCGGTATTTTGTGCATGATCTACGTAGAAAGCATCATAGCATTTTAGTAGCTTATAAAACAGCTAAAAATGACAATCCTGCATTAACGAATCGTTACTGGAAAGGAGGGCAACAACCTATACGGATAATTTTAGATTATAAAGGTGATTTACCAAAAGATTTACAAGTTTTTGATGGTAAAATAAAGACATTGCATTTTATTCCTGAAGATTCTAAGAATGTTTACGAAAACGAAATCAATATAAATCATCTTGTTCTAAATTTCAATACTAATGATAGTTGGGAAAATCTATTAGAGGCTTTACATAAAATGAAAATTCAATCCCTATTCATAGAAGGTGGTGCTTACACTTTGCAGCAATTCATTAATCGTGGTTTATGGGATGAAGCTATACAAATTCAATCTAATTACACTTGGGATGAAGGTCTTTTTGCACCGCAATTAAAAAGTGCTATATTATACAAAAGAAGAAATTTAAACTCAAATACTATCAATTTTTGGCGACATGAGCAAAATGATTACATCTTATAAAACAATTGCTAATGCAACAGAGAGTTATTTTCGTGACAGAGGCAGTAAGTTTTTAGGTTATGCATTTCCATTTGAGGATGCTGAGGACTTAAAACAGTACTTAGATCCTTTAAAAAAAGAACACCCTAAAGCAGTTCATCATTGCTATGCCTATAGAATTGGTACAGATGGGCTAGTATTTCGCGCAAATGACGATGGAGAACCTTCAGGGAGTGCTGGCGCACCAATACTAGGACAGATTGATAGTATGGAATTAACCAATGTACTTGTAATTATAGTTCGTTATTTTGGAGGTACCTTACTAGGTGTTCCAGGATTAATTAATGCGTATAAAGAAACGACACTATTAGCTTTGGAAAAAGCTCAAATAGTTAAAAAAATTATTGAACATCATGCAATCTTACAATTTGATTACCCGCAAATGAATGATGTAATGCAAATCATTAAACAAAATAATATTCGTATTAAAAAACAAAATCTTGGTTTAGATTGTAAAATACACATAGCAATTCCTTTAAAACAAAAGGATCATGTTTTAGACCTTATAGATAAAATGCATTTAATCAATCTGATTCAATAACAAAAATCTATTGAAATAAAATTACCAATAGATTTCATCTATGTTATTATTGATAATTTCATAAGGATAAGTGTAAAAAAAGTCGGATATTTGTATTTCAAATGACGCAAAAAAAGATTTTACAACACACAAAACAATATAAATTATGAGTATGAATTATTCTGCTACAATTGGTAGCAAGTTTCCAGCTTTTAATAAAACAGCTGTAGTTTCTTTAGAGAAAGGTAAGGAATTTGAAACGATTACAAACAATATACATGAAGGTAAGTGGATGGTAATGTTCTGGTGGCCAAAGGATTTCACCTTTGTTTGTCCTACAGAGATTGCAGAATTCAACAATAACTTTGAAGATTTTGAAGATAGAGACACGGTTTTAATTGGTGCATCTACCGATTCAGAATTTGTTCACTTAGCTTGGAGACATGATCATGATGATTTAAGAGGATTAAAGTTTCCTATGTTAGCAGATACATCTAAATCCTTAGCGGAAGAGTTAGGAATTCTGGAAGAAAACGAAAAAATCGCTTACAGAGCTACTTATATTATTGATCCTGATGGTATTATTCGTTGGGTAAATATCAATGACTTAAATGTAGGTCGTAATGTTGAAGAAGTTTTACGTGTATTAGATGCTTTACAAACAGATGAATTATGTCCTTGTAATTGGAAAGCTGGCGATGAAACTTTAACACAACAAATGGCTAATGCTTAATTTATCATAAGTGTTAAACATTATTATTTAACCTGATAAAAGTCGGTATTTCTTTTAAAATACCGACTTTTCTATAAAATACTATTATATTATGAATGAAACAGTGCAATCTATTATTAATGATTTACGTTTGGAGAATGTAAATACCGCACAATTAGAAAAAATTGGCAATGTAGACCATAGATATATCAAAGATTTAAGATTAAATATAAAGGCTGTCTTAAAGGATAAAAATTTAAGTAAAAAAGAACTTTATTTAGTTGCTTTATCCATTGCTAGCAATGAGAGAAATCAAAGCTTAATCGATGGTTTTGAAAAGCTAGCAAAAGAGGAGGATGCGACCGATGCAGAAATTGCTGAAGTGCATGCTTGTACCTCCCTTATGAATGCTAATAATATCATTTATCGTTTTAGACATTATATGCCTGAAAACGAATTTTATTCTTCTTCTCCCTTAGGTTTACGTATGAATATTATGATGAACCCTATATTAGGAAAGGAGTTATTTGAATTAATAAGTTTTGCTGTTAGTGCTGTAAACAATTGCGAAATGTGTATTAAATCACATGAACAATCTGTTAAGCAACAAGGTGCTAGTGAAGCAAAGGTATATGATGCTGTGCGTTTAGCAGCTATTGTTAAAAGTCTATCCGTTTTAATTTAAGTATATTCTATTATAAGTTGAAAAGCATATTCAGAAAACAAAATAATTTCTGTTTATTCTAGCAATAAAAACACACATAACGCTTCTTTTTCATGTAACATTTATGAAAAAGAAGCATTTTTATTATTTGACAAATTCTCTTTAAGCTATTTCAATATATAATATGATGTTTCCGTCCTTGATGGAATTATTTTTGTATTTCACTTAATAACTGCACCTTCATAAAAGGATTTTTAAAAAATACAAATATCCTGTTAAGAATAAGATACTTACACCAATCATAAGATTGCCAACTTATAAAAAT
>Ga0079225_10000589_pt1 | contig 19700 bp, 19 predicted proteins | sample Poulit2012_FD_76344 | JGI IMG/M metagenome (GOLD analysis project Ga0079225, IMG submission 76344) | Agricultural soil microbial communities from Georgia to study Nitrogen management - Poultry litter 2012 | ecosystem: Environmental > Terrestrial > Soil > Agricultural land | place: USA: Georgia... | reverse complement strand
TGAAAGGGACGGTATGAAATTGAAATGGTTATTTAACCCCGGTGACTGGCTTGCGGGGCTCCAATGGCTCTTTTTTATTTTCACGAATATAGTTGTGATACCGATTACAGTCGGAGCGGCTTTCGGGCTTTCCCAGGAAAAGGTTGCGGGCCTGCTTCAGCTCTCCTTCATCGTGACCGGAGTTGCATGTATGATGCAGGCGCTGGCGGGCCATGGAAGGGCGGTGATGGAAGGGCAGTCCGGCCTCTGGTGGGCGGTGATTCTGGCTCTGGCTTCCACTGCCGCTGCTCAGGGAATGCCGCTTGATGTGCTCGGAGGAAGCCTGACGGTGGGCATCTTGATCTCCGGTGTGCTGACTCTGATCATCGGCATCAGCGGTTTGGGCCCCCGTCTTGCGAGACTGTTCAATCCGGCAGTGATGGGTGTGTTCATGTTTTTGTTCGGGTGCCAGCTTATCGGGATCTTTTTGAAGGGCATGCTGGGTATTCCCTTCGGGAATACAGGGGATGAAGCTGGGATTGATCTGTCCATTTCACTTCTTTCCATCATCATTGCGGTGATTGTGGCCCTCATCAGCATCAAGGCACCGCCGGGTGTCAGACGCTATGCGCTGCTGATCGGTATTGCCGTCGGATGGGTGGTTTTCAGCCTGGTCTTTGAACAGCCTGACACGATGAATAAGGCGGGCGCCGCTAATATCGAACTGTTCCCGCTTGGAAAACCTGCCTGGGACACCGGGATCATACTGACTGCAGTACTGGCCGGTCTGTTGAATACAGCCAATACTTTCGGTGCGCTGAAAGGGACGGATGAACTGTATCAGTCGGAGACATCCCCTTCACAGATGCGTGCGTCATTCACGATTACCGGACTCTTCACCGGCCTGGCAGGTGTCCTTGGTCTGGTGCCTTACGCGCCATATGTCTCTTCCATCGGTTTTCTGAATCAGACCGGCATCATCAGAAGGCTGCCTTTCATACTCGGTGGTTTCATGTTCTGCATGATGGGAATCATCCCGCCGGTAGGCAGCTTCTTTTCCATGATGCCGCTCAGCATAGGCAGTGCCGTATTGTTTGTAGCATATCTGCAGCTTCTGAATTCATCCTTCAGTTTTTTCCGTCGGGTCAAATTCAACGCACTGAATGTATACCGGTCCGCTGTGCCCTTATTCACAGGAATCGTCATCATGACATTCCCCGCTTCCTATTTTTCCAGTCTGCCGGCCTTTCTCCAGCCGCTTGCAGGCAGCGGACTGCTGGTGGGAATCACACTGGCGCTGTTGATAGAAAACATCATGGATTGGGACCGGGTATAACCGGATCAGTACGCAATTCCCACCCGTGCTTTCATATATCCATCATCTTCAATCTGCCTGAAGGCGAACTCTGCTGTATCCGGGACGGAAATCTTCCCTCCGCCTTCGGGGAGATGATTGCGCTCTGTGCGGTATTCCCCGGTACGTTCTCCGTCCGGCAGGTAGGTTGGACAGATGATGGTCCAGTTGAGTGCTGAATCTTCGAGAAGGGTGTATACTTTATGGTGTTCTTTGGCAGCACGCGCAGTTCTGCGTTTTGATTCACTGGATTGGTAGCGCAGTTTTCCCGGTTCGGTACGGCTTTCGAGTATTCCGGCTGTGCCGATTGTAATGATGCGCCCCACTCCTTCCTCCTGCATGGCTTTGATGATGAGCGGCATGCTTTCGGACAGGGTGGTGCCACCGTCTGTTCCAAGGGCGCTTATGACCAAATCGGCTTCCTCTATCGATTCCCTGATGCTTTCTGCATTCAGGACGCTGCCCGAGATGATGCCCAGTTTTTCATCTTGTCTTTCGATCTTATCCGTATTTCGGACGAGGGCGTTGACATGGTGACCCGCTTCAAGGGCATGGTTGAGTATGCAGCTTCCGACGCGCCCGGTGGCACCGAGCAACAGTATATTCATATTGGATGCTCCTTTGCTTTTACTGTCATTGTAATATAAATATCTCTTTGATTTTAAAAGAGACGGTCTGATCAGGTTTTATATTACAGTGATATTACATCACCGTAACATTTGTAAAATGTGTTGATAACCGAAATTTATTACGATATGATGAACATGTCTTAAAAATAACATATAGAGGAGGACAACCTGATGTTTAACTCAGCTCAAGTCATATATAACAAACTTCATAATGGTGCCTCCTTTGATAGAGCCTGATTATTCATCATAACCTGCTCTAGATATCATATAATATTATTATCTTATCTGTGGTAGGGAGGCCTGTGCCTCCTTATTTTTATGCAATTTTTCAGTGTGCACAAAAATGGTGTACACTTTTTTTTGATGTTAGTTTTATGAAAATTCAGAAAAATGATTGGCGTACTATGTCAAAATCCGGACTGGAAAGACACTTTGAACACACATCCGAAGATTATGTGGCAACTAAGAACACCAAGGGGTTTTATCGGGGATAATTGTTGATAAAAGCCCTGGTATGAGGCGGGGTGGTTAAATCATGTTTGAGTTTCTTATCAAATTGAAATGGTTTTTCAAAGAGAATAAGTGGCGGTATATTTCAATCCTTGCGGTGCTGATCATCGTCAACGTGCTGGAGGTGATACCGGCCCAGCTGATCGGCCGGGCAATTGATTTCATCAGTACGGGAGAAATCACCCTGATGCTTATGTGGCAGCTGATCATTGCATTCGTCGTGGTCATCCTGCTGAGCTACGCCGGCGGATTCATATGGCAGTACATGCTTATCGGTGGCGCGGTGAAGATTGAAAGTATCATACGGATGAAGCTGATGCGGAAATTCCTCATGATGTCACCGAGCTTTTTCGAAAAGAATAAAACCGGTGACCTGATGGCGCGGGCGACGAACGATTTGCGGAGTGTCCATCAGGCGACCGCATGGGGTGTGCTCACACTGATCGATGCGACGACTTTCATGGGGACGATCATTCTTGCGATGGGCGTGACAGTGTCATGGGAGTTGACTTTCTATGCATTGCTGCCGCTCCCGCTCCTTGCACTGATAGAGGCGAAACTGGGCAGGAAGATCAACGCGGCGCATAAGGAAAGCCAGGAAGCTTTCAGCAGCATGAACAATTCTGTGCTTGAAGTGGTCGAAGGTGTCAGGCTCACGCGCAGCTATGTACAGGAGAAGGATGAACGCAGGCGCTTCAGGGGGGTGACTGATGAATATCTCGAAAGGTTCATGAAAGTGGAGAGGCTCGATGCACTGTTCCAACCACTCACGATCCTTGTCACGATGACAAGCTTCATGGTGGCCCTGGGATATGGTGCTGTCCTCGCCAACAAAGGTGTGATCACAGTCGGCGACATCGTCACTTTCAACATCTATTTGAATATGCTCGTCTGGCCGATGTTTGCACTCGGCATGCTGTTCAATATACTGCAGAGGGGCAATGCCTCGCTGACCCGCATATACAAAGTGCTGGATACGGAGGATGACGTGAATGATGACGGTAACGATGTCATTGGAAACACCGATATGAATTTTGATGATGTATCCTTCACATATCCGCTGAGCAAACGGGAGAATCTCAGGCAGGTCAGTATCAAACTCAAATCCGGACAGACACTTGGCATTGCCGGAAGGACCGGCAGTGGCAAGACGACACTCATCAAGCAGCTGCTGAAGTATTATCCGCAGGGCAGAGGACGCCTGGTCATTGACGACATGGATATCGGCCGCCTCGGCAAAAAGGAACTGCGCGAGAAGATCGGGTACGTTTCACAGGAAAATATCCTCTTCTCAAGGACGGTGGAAGCGAATATAAGGTTCGGCAGCCCAGGTGCGACAGAGGAGGAACTGCAGGAGGCCATCCGTCTGAGTGCACTGGATGCGGATCTCGGAAGGATGCCGTACGGTCTTGATACGATGGTCGGGGAAAAGGGCATCGCCCTCTCCGGCGGCCAGAAACAGAGGATTTCGATTGCGAGAAGCCTGATAAAGGATCCTGAGATCCTGATCCTGGATGATGCACTCAGTGCAGTCGATGCAAAAACCGAGAAGCGGATTATCGATAATATCAGGCAGTCAAGAAAAGATAGAACGACGATAATAGTGACACACCGGCTGTCTGCAATTACCCATTCCGACGTCATCATCGTGATGGAGGATGGTGAAATCCTGGAAATGGGCACACACGGGGAACTTGTGGAAAATAGCGGCTGGTACAGCGTTCAAAATGATTATTATCAAACAGGTGGTGCATCATGATGGCGGAAATGAAACGGTTGCTCGGCTATGCAATGGAATATAAATGGATGTTTGCTTCCGGGATACTGCTCATGATCCTGATGGTCGGGTTCGAGCTGCTCGGGCCGTTCATCGCCATGATAATCCTGGACAACCATATCAAAGTAGGGGGGAACAGCATTGAACTGACGCCGATATTCAAGCTGCTGGGGCTCTTTTTTGCCATAAAAGTCCTTCATGCGATCTTCAGCTACTTCCAGACGGTCATCCTGCAGAAGTCAGGCGGCCTTGTCGTCCGCAAAATGCGGAATGATGTGTTCAGCCATGTGCAGAAGCTGCCGATCCGCTATTTTGATGACCTGCCCGCGGGCAAGGTGGTGGCCCGGATCACCAATGATACCGAAACGATCCTTGAGATGTTCAGTGTGGTCCTGCCGCTGTTCATGGTGAGTGCGCTGACGGTGGGGACGGTCACCGTCATCATATTCACGATCAATGTCTGGACCGGAGTGATGATGCTGATCTTCATTCCTGTGGTCATTTCGTGGATGATTCTGTACCGGAAATATTCCAACGACTATAACCACAATAAACGGGAGAGGAACAGTGATATGAATGCAATGATCAATGAATCGATCAACGGCATGCCGATCATCCAGATTTTCAACCGCGAACGCCAGATCGAAGAGGAATTCGGCGAACTTAACGATGATTATGTCAAAAATTCGAAACGGCTGATCAATCTCGAGAGTGCAACAGGTGAAAACCTTCTGGAGAGCTTCAGGTCTCTGATATTTGCCATCATGGTGTACATCTTCGCATCCGGATTCCTCAATGATGCACAGGCGCTCTCTGTCGGCACGATGTACGTGCTGGTGGACTATATCACCAGATTTTTCAACCCGCTCTACAACATCATCGGTCAGCTGAACATCTTTGAAGAGGCGCGGGTTGCCGCAGTGAAGGTGTTTGAACTGCTCGATGCCCGGGCGGAGGAACAGGATGACGGGGAACTCGGAGAATTTACCGGCGCCATCGAGTTCAGAGATGTCAGCTTTTCCTATGACGGCAGGGACAATGTGCTCGATGATATCAATATAGAAGCGGCTGCTGGGGAAACGGTTGCCCTGGTCGGCCATACCGGTTCCGGCAAGAGTTCCATCATCAATCTTCTGATGCGGTTTTATGATCCCGATGAGGGACAGATACTCTTTGACGGACAGGATACAACGGAGATTTCCAAACAGTCACTCCGGCAGAAGATGTCCATCGTCCTGCAGGATCCTTTCATCTACAGTGGTTCACTTCTGTATAACATCCGATTGAACAATGAGGACATCAGTGCAGAAGCGGCAGTGGATGCACTCGCCAGCGTCGGCGGCGGAGAGCTTCTCGGCAGGATGGAGCAGGGCATCCACACTGAACTCGCTGAAAGGGGTTCGACGCTTTCTCTTGGGGAACGGCAGCTGATTTCATTCGCCCGGGCGCTTGCCTTCAATCCGAAAGTGCTCGTGCTGGATGAAGCGACCAGCAATATCGATTCTGAAACAGAGGAGCTGATCCAGCATGCGATGAAGATCGTGAGCCGGGACCGGACGACATTCATCATTGCGCACAGACTCTCTACCGTACAGCATTCAGACCAGATCATCCTGCTCGAGGATGGGCGGATTGCTGAACAGGGGGATCATGCCGCGCTGATGAAGGCCGGCGGAGAGTATTCACGGATGTATGAGATGCAGGTGACCGGAAGACCGGCATGAAGTATTGACTTTGGCTTTTTGTTGTTATAAGATTGAAAACAATCAAATAATTCATTTATCCAGAGAAGCGGAGGGACCAGGCCCTGTGAAGCTTCAGCAGCGGACTCGGTCGAGTACTGTGCTAAATCCTGCAGGCTGTGGCCTGGCAGATAGAATCTAAAGACCCATCTGCCGATGAATTTGGCAGGTGGGTCTTCTAATGGAAATGGAGTGGTTGAATGGGCATTGAGTTACAGGGTGTATCCAAGACCTTCGAATTGAAAAACAGGAAAGTGGAGGCATTGAAAGAGACGGATCTCTCGATAAAGGATGGTGAGATCTTCGGACTGATCGGCTTCAGCGGAGCCGGCAAGAGCACCTTGCTGCGGGTGATCAATCTTCTTGAACGGCCGACGTCGGGCAGTGTCATTGTAAACGGTGTGGTGCTGGAAGACCTGTCTGATAAGGAGCTGCGTACCAGGCGTCAGAAGATCGGCATGATTTTCCAGCAGTTTAATCTGATTGAGTCGAAGACGGTCTATGAAAACATAGAGTTCGTGCTCAAGGCGAGCAAGTATGACAGGCGTAAAGTGAAAGACAGGGTGAAGGAGTTGCTCGAGCTTGTCGGGCTTACCGATAAGATGAACTCGCGGCCGAATAATCTGAGCGGCGGGCAGAAGCAGCGGGTTGGCATTGCGCGTGCGCTGGCCAACGAGCCCGAGGTTCTGCTCTGTGACGAAGCGACCAGCGCACTGGATCCGGATACGACTAAAAATATACTCAGGCTGCTGAAGAAGATCAATCATGATCTCGGCATAACGATCATCCTCATTACACATGAGATGGAAGTCATCAAGGAAGTGGCGGACAGGGTCGGTGTCATGTCTGAGGGTGAAATAATCGAAACGAATGATGTATACAGCATTTTCAGCCACCCGCAGCATGATGTGACAAGAGGCTTTGTACAGGATATTTACGACTTTGTGATTCCGCCCCACATCAGGGAGACGGACAGCTCACAGGTGATCACCATAAAGTTTCTGGATGAAAATGCAGAAGCGAACTATGTAAATCAGCTCTACCGTCAGTTTGATCTGGACATCAGCATCCTGAACGGGCGGATAGAATACATAAACGGCATGCCGCTCGGATTCCTGATGCTGCATGTCCAGGGAGACAGCGGGGAGATCGGCAGTCTGAAACAGTTCATTGCCGAATCCAAAGGCATAGAGGAGGCCGGTATTTATGAATAGGCTGACAGAGATCATGCCGCTTTTGTATAAAGCGCTGCTGGAGACGACGCTCATGGTTTCCATTTCAATATTCTTTGCGGTGCTTATCGGGCTGCCACTGGGCATATTGCTGTATGTGACGGCGAATCCGCTGCTGTTCCGGATAAAGCCGCTCAACGCGTTTCTCGGCGCTCTGACCAACGTAATCCGCTCATTCCCATTCATCATACTGATTGTGGCAATCATGCCGCTTGCGACTTGGCTCACCAACAGTTCGCACGGCCCGGTCTTTGCCAGTGTGGCACTGTCCATCGCCTCGATCCCTTTATTTGCAAGGCTTGCCGAGACAAGTTTCAACGGCATCGGCAAAGGAGTCATCGAAGCGAGCATCGCCGGCGGGGCATCATTGTTCCTTATCATTACGGATGTGCTGATTCCTGAAGCGAAACGAGGAATCACTCAGGCGATCACGCTGACGATCATTTCTGTTGTTGCCTTCAGTGCAACGGCAGGAGTTGTCGGGGGCGGCGGCATCGGCGACCTGGCTATCCGTTACGGCTATTACAGGTATGACACCGTGACCATGGTGGCGACTGTGGTCATCCTCATCATCATCGTCCAGCTCATACAGCTTATCGGCGACTTTTTGAGTCAGAGACAGGAGGGAAGATAAATGCGCGGTATACTTACATTTCTCGGAGCGACACTTCTGGTCATCATAGGGGCGGGTGTGCTGCTATATGAAGGAGAAGGCGAGGTCATCACAATCGGTGCTTCATCCGGCCCATACAGTGATATGGTCAACCTGGCTTTGAAGCCGGCGCTCGAAGAACAGGGTTACACGGTGGAAATTGTGGAGTACACGGATTACATCCAGCCGAATAATGCGCTCCACAACGGCGACCTGGATGCCAATCTGTATCAGAACGTATCCTTCATGAATGATTTCAACGAAGAGAACGGCACGGAACTTTTGAACCTGATCCAGGTGCCGACTGCGCCAATGGGCCTCTATTCCAGTGATTCCGATTCTCTCGAGTCAATCGCAAACGGCAGTGAAGTGGCGCTTCCGCTGGATCCGGTCAACTCTTCGAGGGGATACCAGACACTCGAGGACGCCGGTCTGATTGAAATCAGCGACGATGCCAATATGCTCGCAATCGAACAGGAGGACATCACCCAGAACAACAAGAACCTGGAGTTCGTGTTCCAGGATTCCGGACAGCTGCCGAGAAGTGTGGATCAGATCGGTCTGTCACTTGTGCCCGGCAACTATGCGCTGGCAAGCGGCATGGATCTCGCAGATGCACTGCAGCTTGAACAGATGAATGAGAATTTCCGTAATCAGGTGGTCATAAATGCAGAGGATGAGGACAGTAAGATGGCGGATGACCTCATCAGGGCCGTGGAATCAGACCATTTCAAACAGACGATCGATGAAGCGTTCGAAGGATTCGATAAACCGGAGGGATTTTAAATGGCAAATGAACTACTGAGAAGCATTCCGCCGAGCTATTTCGGGAGTGCGATGGCGGGGGAGCCCGTCACGGGCGAACTGCCGCTGCTGAATCTGGCGGTCGGCATCCCGGACGGGGAGACACCGGACAGCATCAAGGAATCGGTGGCTGAATCAGTGTATCTTCCCGAAAACCAGAGGTACGGCGTATTCCGTGGTAAACGCTCCTTCAAGGATGCAATCATAAGATTCTACAAGAAACATTATGATGTCACCCTGCATGAAGAGAATATTGCACTTTTGTATGGAACCAAAAGCGGTCTGGTACAGTTTCCGATGACATTCATAGAACCGGGTGAAGGCGTCTATCTGCCGGATCCCGGCTACCCGGATTACATGGCGGGGGTGAAGCTCGCGAGAGGAGAAGTATATGAGCTGCCCCTCCTTGCCGGCAATGATTTCCTGCCTGACTTTGATTCTCTGGACAAGGATGAGCTTTCAAACGCGAGGCTGATCTACCTGAACTATCCTTCAAATCCACTCGGCGCGGTGGCCACAAAGGAATTTTTTGATGAAACGGTGGAAAGATTCAAAGAGACCAGGACAAGGATCGTCCATGATTTCGCCTATGCCGCATTCTCCTTTGATGAAAAACATCCGAGCATACTTTCAAGCGACCCATCGCTTGAATGTTCCATGGAAATCTATTCATTGTCAAAAGGTTTCAATATGTCAGGCTTCAGGGCCGGTTTTGCCGTCGGCAACAAAGAGATGGTCGAATCCATCAATCTGTACCAGGATCATACCCAGACCGGTATGTGGGGTGTACTACAGGATGCGTCTGTAACAGCGCTCGAGCATGAAGAGGAAATACTCTCCAGCCAGCATGTAAAATTTCAAAAAAGGCGTGATGTTTTTGAAAAAGCATTCGCAGATTCGGGCATACCGCTGAACCCTTTAAAGGGTGGTATCTTCGGCTGGATCCGTGTGCCAAAAGGGTATGACGGGGAGAGCTTCGCTGAATTCCTTCTCAGGGAAAAATCGGTACTTGTCACGCCAGGCATACCTTTTGGCTCCCGAGGCCGCAATTATATACGGATTTCACTGGCGGTGGATGATGCGGTCCTTCATACCGTCATAGAGCGTTTTGACAGCATAAAGGAAATGTGGCGGTAATTTTTTTATGAACTTTTTGCAAATTGCCCTTGAAACATTCACGACTAACATGTACCATTATAAATGTAACGAAATCGACATAAAAAGGCAGGTTTTCCGACTCGTCACCGGTGAATCAGACCTTTGATAGAACCTGGTTTGAAACCTGTTCTAGATATCATATATATTATTATCTTATCTGTAATAGGGGGGCTTTTGCCCCTCTATTTTTTTGTATATGCTTTAAAAAAATCATCCGGATGTGGTATTCTTTAAAGCAGATATAATGGATTATGGAGGCGCCTTACTGTGAATAAGCTTTTCAACCGAAATAAGATGCTGCTGATACTCTTTGGCATCATAGTACTCATTCTACTGATCGGATTCTCGATGGCTGACAGGGATTCGACGACCAAAGCTGAGCAGTTCACCGCGGATGCAACAGCCGGGACCCAGACAGTGATCGGTGCCCCACTGAATTTTGTCGGCAATGTTTTCTCGACCATATCGAAAAGCTTCGATGCGATAGAGGAAAATGAAAAACTGCAGGCAAAGCTCGACATGCTGCCGCAGATGGAAGCGGATATAGAGCGCCTGGAAGCTGAAAATGAAGAGCTGCGTGAGGCGCTCGATGTCAGCTCCAAAAGGGAGTATGACACGACAGCCGCCCGTGTGATTTCTCGCTCTCCCGATCAGTGGCTCAACAGCTTCACCATAGACAAAGGGGAGTCCGACGGTCTGACGGAGGGCATGGCTGTGATGACCACTGAAGGACTGATCGGTACAGTCAGACGGGCAAACGGCGGAAGCAGCTACATAGAAATGCTCACCACTTCCGTCTCACAGAGCAAACTGTCAGTGGAGATTATGCATGATGATGAACCAGTGTATGGAAATATCAGCAGGTATGACAATGAGCGCAATCTGCTTGTCGTTGAGAATATCAAGAACAAGAGCAGCCTTGAAAAAGGGGACGAGGTGTTCACGAGCGGGCTGGTCGGCGATTTCCCTGAAGGACTCATCATCGGCACGGTAGTGGAGGCCGAGAATGATGAATACGGACTGAGTCAGAATGCCTACGTCCAGCTGAAGAGCAATGTGGATGATATCGATACGGTATTCGTCCTCGACAGAAGTCCGGAATCGATGGAGGATTAATATGAAGGCGATCATCATCTTCGTGTTCTCGCTCCTGTTCATGTACCTCGATTTTTTATTCGCGGAATTCAGTCCTGTAATGGTCAGCGGCCTTGAAGTCTATTTTGTGCCGAGGCTGCTCCTGATGTACGTGCTGCTGATCTCAATCTATGTCAGTCCGTCAATGAGTGCTTTCATAGGTATCGTCACCGGCCTGATGCTCGATGTGTATACCGGTTCCGTATACGGGGTCCACGCATTCGGCATGGTGGCGTTCATTGCTTTCATGCATACGGCATTCCGTGTGTTCTATAAGGATTTCGTTGCGATGGCCTTCGTCATCCTGCTGCTCACTTTCCTGTACGAAACATACATCTATTTCATCTACAAGGTGCTGGATCTGATTTATATGCCAATCTTCGATTATCTGGCGCTGAGGGCAGCGCCGGGCCTGCTGCTCAATGCCCTCCTGTTCTTCTTTGTCTTTGTGACAGCGCTCAAGACATCAAAAGTCAGGAATAACCTGCAATCCAGACATTGACAGGCATTGGGGCAGTTGGTATAATGCAGTAGTTGGTGAATCTGTAGACATCAACCGCACAATTACGGGTCTAAGTGACACTCGTCCACCTGTAGATGGCGTGTCTTATTAAATCAGGAGGTGTAAGTATGTTTGCAATCATCGAAACTGGTGGTAAACAGCTGAAAGTTGAAGAAGGCCAAACAATCTACGTTGAAAAATTGAACGCAGAGGCAGGCGATTCATTCACTTTTGACAAAGTACTGTTTGTCGGCGGCAATTCTGTTAAAGTGGGTGCCCCGACTGTAGAAGGTGCGACTGTTTCCGCTAAAGTTGAAAAACATGGCCGTGGCAGGAAAATCAATGTTGTCAAGTTCAAGCGCAGGAAGAACTATTCCCGCAAGCAGGGGCATCGCCAGCCATACACGAAGCTCACAATCGGAAAGATTGAAGCGTAATGATCAATATATCCATAAATATCAACGACGAAGGGCAGGTTGAATCCTTCGACATGTCGGGTCACGCCATGTTCGATGAACACGGCAAAGACATTGTCTGTGCAGGCGCTTCGGCAGTTGTGTTTGGATCTGTCAATGCAATCATCAATATGACTGAGGCCGACCCTTCCATTCAAATGGATGAGGATACAGGCTATTTCAGTTTCATGGCGCCTGATGCGTCGGATGAGAAAATGCAGGTCCTTTTGGAAGGCATGATCATATCATTGAAGACGATTGAAGAAGAATACGGTGAACATATCAGACTTGCATATAAGTGAGGTGAAAGCAATGCTTAAACTCAATCTTCAGTTTTTCGCATCCAAAAAGGGTGTTGGTTCCACAAGGAACGGACGTGATTCAGTATCCAAACGCCTCGGCGTCAAAAGACAGGACGGCCAGTTCGTAACAGGCGGTTCTATCCTTTTCCGTCAGCGTGGTACTAAAATCCACCCGGGTGAAAATGTAGGACGCGGCGGCGATGATACATTATTCGCCAAAATCGACGGTGTTGTCAAATTCGAACGCATCGGCAGGGATAAAAAACGTGTTTCCGTCTACCAGGAAGCTAAATAATTTATCTAACGGGCATCAGCTTCTGCTGATGTCCTTTTTCATTAAATCAATAACAGGCATTATGGTATAATACAAAGGAATTGAGGTGAAATCATGTTCATAGACCAGGTTGATATATATTTGAAAGCAGGGGACGGCGGCAACGGACTCGTTGCCTACCGCAGAGAAAAATACGTGCCTATGGGCGGTCCTGCAGGCGGTGACGGCGGAAATGGTGCGGATATCGTTTTTGAAGTCGATGAAGGACTCCGGACTTTGATGGATTTCCGCTATCAGAGACATTTCAAGGCCCGAAGAGGCCAGAACGGCATGAGTGCAAATGCGCACGGAAAGAATTCGGAACCTCTGGTTTTGAAAGTGCCGCCGGGGACAGTGATCAAACGTAAGGATACTGAAGAGACGCTCGCAGACCTGACCCAGCACGAAGCGCGGGCGGTGGTGGCAAAGGGCGGACGCGGCGGACGCGGCAACTCGCGCTTTGCGACTTCAAGGAACCCTGCTCCGGACTTTGCCGAAAACGGTGAACCGGGCGAGGAATTCGAAGTGATCATGGAGCTCAAGCTCATGGCTGATGTCGGACTCGTCGGTTTCCCGAGTGTCGGAAAATCGACGATGCTGAGTGCAGTGTCAAAAGCGAAGCCGAAGATCGGCAACTATCCTTTCACCACGATAAAACCGAACCTCGGTGTGGTGGCAACCAGAGACGGCAGATCATTTGTCATGGCCGACCTGCCGGGTCTGATCGAAGGTGCCTCGGAAGGAACGGGGCTCGGCCATCAGTTCCTCAGGCATGTTGAGCGGACGAAGGTCATCGTCCATGTCATAGACATCAGTGAATCCGAAGGCAGGGATGCGGTTGAAGACTACAGGACGATCCGCAATGAGATGGCGCTCTACAATGAAAAACTTATCCAGCGTCCGGAAGTGATCGTGCTCAATAAAGTGGACCTTGTGTCGGACGAGGCAATTTTCGGCCGCTTTGAAAAGGAAGTCGGAGGAGACAGTGAAATCTTCCGCATTTCCGCAGCGACACGCCAAAATCTGGATGAGCTGCTTTACAGGGTGGCCGATCTGCTCGAAGAGACAGATACAGCTGAAGACATCCCGGAAAATACGGATGAAAGAGTGGTCTACCGTCATGAAAAAGACAGGGATGCCTTTGAGATCACACGTGATGATGACGGGGCGTACGTTGTCTCCGGTGCATCAATCGAACGTATTTTCAAAATGACAGACTTCAACCGTGATGCGGCAGTACGCCGTTTTGCCCGTCAGATGCGCACAATGGGCATAGATGATGCCCTGCGGGACAGGGGGATCAAAGCCGGCGATACCGTGAGGATCCTGGGCGGCGAATTTGAATTTGTAGAATGATGGTGATTTCATGTATCAGTATATAAAAGGTGTGCTTAAAGAAGTGACACCGCAGTATATAACACTCGAGTCGGGCGGTATCGGCTATCTGATCCATGCGCCGAACCCGTTCAGATTCGAATCGGCGCTTGAAAGTGAAGTGGTGATGTTCACCGATCTGATCGTGCGGGAGGACAGCCATACGCTGTACGGCTTCAAGGACATGGAGGAGAAGACCCTCTTCCAGTCCCTCCTCAAAGTGACAGGGATCGGACCGAAGAGCGCCATGGCGATACTTGCGGCTTCGACACCTGCAGGTGTCATCAATGCGATAGAAAATGAAGATCAGGCATACATGCAGAAGTTTCCCGGTGTCGGCAAAAAGACGGCAAGCCAGATCATACTGGATTTGAAGGGGAAACTGACACAGGGAGAAGCTCCGATGGCTGAAGAGCAGAATGGCACAAATGCACATTATATCAGCGAAGCCCTTCTTGCGCTTGAAGCGCTCGGCTACTCCAAACGAGAGATTACACGTATTGAAAAACATCTTAAGACCATTGATATAAACTCAGTGGATGAGGCAGTGAAGAGCGGACTTAAATTTTTAGTACAATAATGGGGTGCTTGTATGGATGACCGTATTTTGGATGACTCCCAAATGAATGATGAAGAAAATGTAGAGATGTCGCTGAGGCCTGAACTTCTGAACCAGTACATAGGGCAGGATGCTCTGAAAGATAACCTCAAGGTTTTCATCGAGGCGGCAAGGATAAGGGGAGAAGCACTGGACCATGTCATACTCCATGGCCCTCCGGGACTTGGCAAGACTACCTTGTCCAATATCATAGCGGCTGAGCTTGGTGTGAATATCCGGACGACGTCCGGTCCGGCCATAGAGCGCGCCGGGGACCTGGCTGCGATACTTTCCAGTCTTGATGCAGGCGATGTGCTCTTCATCGATGAGATACACCGTCTGCCCCGTGCTGTAGAGGAGGTCCTCTATTCTGCCATGGAGGATTTCTTTTTGGATGTCGTCATCGGAAAAGGAGAAGAAGCGAGGAATATAAGGATCGACCTGCCGCCGTTTACACTTGTCGGTGCGACGACGCGTTTCGGCAGCCTCTCCGCGCCGCTAAGGGACCGCTTCGGAGTGCAGCTCAGGCTGGAGTACTATGATGTGGACAGTCTTATTACAATCGTCAACCGCACCGCGGAGATTTTCGAAGTGGCAATCGATCCGGACAGTGCATTGGAATTGGCAAAACGTTCGCGGGGGACGCCGCGTATCGCCAACCGCCTGCTCCGGCGAGTAAGGGACTTCTCCATCGTCAAACAAGAGGCCTCCATCACGCTCGGGACGACACACCATGCACTCAAAGTGCTGGAAGTCGACGGACTCGGGCTTGACCCGGTCGACCACCGTATTATGACGACGATCATTGAAACATACGGCGGCGGCCCGGTCGGCCTTGAAACCGTGGCGGTTTCGATCGGCGAAGAAGTGGTGACACTGCTTGATGTCTACGAACCATATCTGATCCAACAGGGATTTCTGGAGCGGACACCACGCGGACGCAAAGCGACCGCCAAAAGCCTGGATTATTTTAAATCACACAGACAGATAGATATTTTCAGAAATGAGGAATAGGGTTTGAAACTCGATGAATTTGATTTTGATCTGCCCGAATCATTGATTGCACAGACGCCGCTTTCGGACCGTTCAGGCAGCAGGCTCCTTGCCCTGAACAAAACGGACGGCAGCATAGAAGACAGGCATTTCACCGACATCACCGACTATCTTGAAGCCGGCGATACGCTTGTCCTGAACGATACGAGGGTCCTTCCCGCCAGACTGTACGGCGTGAAGGCGGAAACCGGCGCCAAGATAGAGATGCTCATGCTGAAGCCGATCGAGAATGGCTATGAAGTGCTGATCAAGCCGGCAAAACGCGTGAAACAGGGGACTGAAATCGTGTTTGGCGAAGGACTGCTCAAGGCGGTCTGTACGGATGTTTTCGACGAAGGCATCCGTCATGTTGAACTGATCTATGACGGAGTGCTGGAACAGGTTCTTGATGAGCTCGGTGAGATGCCGCTTCCGCCCTACATCAAAGAGACCCTTGATGACAAGGAGAGATACCAGACGGTATATGCGAAAAACAGCGGATCGGCGGCAGCGCCGACTGCCGGACTTCATTTTACTGAAGCGCTTCTAGAAGAAATTGAAGCAAAGGGCATCAGTATTGCTACGATTACACTGCATGTCGGACTTGGTACATTCCGGCCGGTAAGTGCAGATGATATTGAAGACCATAAGATGCATTCCGAATTTTATGTCATGGATGAGGAGACGGCTGCTCTGCTCAATAAAACCCGCGAAAGCGGCAAAAGGATAATCAGCGTCGGTACGACGAGCACAAGGACGCTCGAGACGATCATGCGGGATCACGGCGTCTTCACTGCTGCCAGCGGATTCACGGATATATTCATATATCCAGGTTTCAGCTACAGGGCAATCGATGCGCTGATCACGAATTTCCATCTGCCGAAATCGTCGCTGGTGATGCTGGTCAGTGCCTTCTCAGGCCGCGGCATGATAATGGATGCATACCGTCACGCGGTGGAGGCGGAGTACAGGTTCTTCAGTTTTGGCGATGCGATGATTATTTATGAAGGGGATAAGTGATGGCAATCAGATATGAACATATAAAAACATGCAGACAGACAGGGGCGCGGCTCGGCAGGCTGCATACACCGCACGGCACAATCGACACCCCCATCTTCATGCCGGTCGGCACACTGGCCACCGTCAAGACGATGACGCCGGAAGAGCTCGCCGACATCGGCAGCCAGATCATCTTAAGCAACACGTACCACCTGTGGCTGAGGCCCGGCAGTGACATTGTCGCCGAAGCGGGCGGACTTCATAAATTCATGAACTGGGACAGGCCGATCCTGACGGACTCCGGCGGCTTCCAGGTATTCAGCCTGAGCGACAGACGGAAGATCGAGGAGGAGGGCGTGCATTTCAGAAGCCACCTGGACGGCTCCAAACTGTTCCTGAGCCCTGAAGGGGCGATGGACATCCAGCATGATCTCGGTTCTGACATCATGATGTCGTTCGATGAGTGCCCGCCACATCCTGCGGAACACAAATATGTGAAGGATTCGATAGAGCGTACAACCAGATGGGCGGAACGCGGGCTCAATCATCATATAAAAAGTGGTAAGGACAAAACGCAGGCGCTATTCGGAATTGTACAGGGCGGCGAGTACAGCGATCTGCGCGCTCAAAGCGCGAAGGATCTCGTTTCCATGGATTTCCCGGGCTATTCGGTCGGCGGGCTGTCGGTCGGCGAACCGAAGTCAATCATGTACCGTGTGCTTGAAGAGACAGTGCCGCACCTGCCGGAGAACAAGCCGAGATATCTGATGGGTGTCGGTTCGCCCGATGCACTGATCGAAGGCGTGATACGCGGTGTCGACATGTTCGACTGCGTACTGCCGACACGGATTGCGAGAAACGGAACAACGATGACTTCAAAAGGCCGTGTCGTCGTCAAGAAGAAAGTCTATGAACGGGATTTTACACCGCTTGACGCGCAGTGCGACTGCTACACATGCAAAAATTATACGAAAGCGTATTTGCGCCATCTTTTCAAAACAGATGAAATTCTCGGGTTGAGACTTACCACTTACCATAACCTTTATTTTCTGTTAAAATTGATGGAAGATGTTCGAAGTGCGATTTTAAATGATAATCTTATGGATTTCAAAGAAGCGTTTTTCGAATCTTATGGATTGAATGTTGAAAATCCGAAAAATTTCTAGTCAAGAGGAGAGATTTAGCAGATGGAATTTTTCATGGCCATCCTGCCGTTCCTGGTACTCATCCTGGTAATGTATTTCCTGATGATCCGTCCGGCACAGAAGAAACAGAAAGAAGTACAGAACATGCAGAGCAACCTGCAAAAAGGCGACAAGATCATTACAATCGGCGGTATGCACGGCGAGGTGGAATCATTCGACCAGAAGCATATGTATGTCCGCACTGACGATGCAGACAGTGCAGTGCTCAAGTTCGACCGTGTGGCGCTCAAGGAAATTGTAAAATAAATGCCAGGAGCTGACAGAATATTGTCAGCTTTTTTTGGTTTCACTTTAAGTGTACAATAGGTATAATTGACACGTTGGTGAATCGTAGGAACAGGGGTGTAAAATTGAAAACAAAGTTTAGCAGAATAATAGCGTCACTCATGATTGCCGTCATTCTTTTTGCAGTAATCGGTCTTACTTTGAAGGACGTCGTGAAGGATGTGAATCTCGGTCTCGACCTGCAGGGGGGCTTCGAAGTCCTCTATGAGGTAAATCCGCTTAATGAAGGGGATGAGATTGATGACACCGCAGTCAAGAGTACAGCCAGTACACTTGAATCGAGGGTGAACGTGTTGGGTGTATCTGAACCCAACATCTCTGTAGAGGGTGACAACAGAATACGCGTACAGCTCGCAGGTGTCGATGATCAGCAGGAAGCACGGGAAATGCTGAGCACCCAGGCTGAACTTACCATCCGTGATGTCGATGACAACGTGCTGCTGTCCGGTGCGGATCTGGTACAGGGCGGGGCGAGCCAGAATTTTGATGAAACCGGGAATCCGATGGTTTCACTTGAACTCAAGGATCCGGATAAGTTCCGCCAGATAACAGAGGATATTTCGCAAAAGCCGCAGGGTGAGAACCTGATGGTGATCTGGATGGACTTTGAGGAAGGCGAAGACAGTTTCGCTGAAGAGACGCAGAAGGAAAACCCTAAATTCGTCTCTGCACCAAGTGTGTCCGAACCGATCAATTCCAAAGAAGTCATGATATCGGGCGGCTTCTCCGGTGAAGAGGGGCTTGAGCGGGCTCAAAATATCTCTGCCCTCCTGAACGCCGGCTCCCTGCCGGTGGAACTGGATGAAATCTATTCCAACTCTGTCGGTGCCCAGTTCGGTGAACAGGCACTGGAAGAAACGGTGACAGCCGGACTGATCGGCGTGGCACTTGTGTTCATATTCATGATCGCTTTCTACCGCCTGCCCGGCCTTGTGGCGGCAGTAACACTCGCTGTCTATATCTATCTGACGATACTCGGATTCAACACGATCAGCGGTGTGCTTACACTCCCGGGTATTGCGGCACTGATCCTCGGGGTTGGCATGGCGGTCGATGCAAACATCATCATGTATGAGCGTATCAAGGATGAACTGCGCATCGGACGAAATCTGAAGGCAGCATACAAGAAAGCAAGCGCACAGTCACTCTGGACCATCGTCGATGCCAATCTGACGACGCTGATCGCCGGGGTTGCGCTGTTCATCTTCGGCACGAGCAGTGTCAAAGGCTTTGCGACGATGCTCCTTCTGTCCATACTTATGAGCTTCGTCACAGCGGTCTTCCTGACAAGGATCCTGCTTTCGCTACTCGTGCAATCAGGATATTTCAACAGGAAACTCAGCTGGTTCGGCATCAGGGACAGACAGCGTCATGACATAAACGAAGGCAAGGAAATCGAAGGCCTGTCCACGCCGTGGGACAGATTCGACTTTATAAAACACTATAAGAAATTCTTTGCTGTAAGCATTGCGATGATCATTGCAGGTGCTGCCGTTCTAGCCATCTTCAGGCTGAACCTCGGCATCGACTTTACAAGCGGCACAAGAGCGGATATCACAACAGACGGTTCCGCCACAGTGGAGCAGGTGGAACAAGAGCTTGAAGAGATGGACATCCCGCCGACCAGCATTACGACTTCCGGCGATGACAGCTTCACTGCAAGG
>Ga0079225_10000588_pt1 | contig 19707 bp, 19 predicted proteins | sample Poulit2012_FD_76344 | JGI IMG/M metagenome (GOLD analysis project Ga0079225, IMG submission 76344) | Agricultural soil microbial communities from Georgia to study Nitrogen management - Poultry litter 2012 | ecosystem: Environmental > Terrestrial > Soil > Agricultural land | place: USA: Georgia... | reverse complement strand
CAGCAGAAACGCCGGCATCTTCATCCGGCCCTTCTCGTCGGTGTCGTGCGGCGGGAACGGCGGCATCCCCGGCACATTGCCGGCCGGCGGCATGTTCGCGTGGATGAACGCCGGCCGGATCTCGTCGATCTGAAAGTAGCGGCTCACCGCGGCGCGCAGCTCGGCCTCGTCGACCTCGTTGGGTTTCTCCTCGAGTTCGGCGGGGAAGGCGCCCTTGGCGAACACCAGCACGTAGAACCGCGCGCCGGGCGCGGCGGCACGGTGCACCGAGCGCAGATAGCCGTCCCGGCCCTCGACCGGGATGGAGTGGAACAGGGTGCTGTCGATGATCGTGTTGAACCGGCCGTCGTAGCCGCCGAAGTCGGTGATGTCGCCCTGCACGAAGCTCGCGGTGTGCAGACCGCGCTGCTCGGCGGCCGCGGTGGCCGCCGCCACCGCGGTCGGCGTCAGGTCGATGCCGACGACGGTGTAGCCCTGCGCGGCCAGCGCCAGGGAGAGCTCCGCCACCCCGCAGCCGGCGTCGAGGACGTCGCTGCGCACCTGGCCGTCGCGGATCAGTGCCGCCAACTCCGGTTGCGGCTCACCGATATTCCACGGCGGCGGGCCCTCGAACGCTCCCTCGCCGCGATACACGTTGTCCCAGTCCCGCACCTCGCAGATCATGGGCTCGAGCTTACCCGCGCCGGGTGGCGAGCACCGTGTGCATGCCGCGGCCGACGTCGCGCACGGTGAGCTCGATGCCCGCGTCGGCGTGCGCGGCGAGGTCGCGCAGCGCGGCGGGGCTGTAGAGCCGCAGCGAGCTGATCAACGCGTCGTGCAGGTACGGCACCAGCGGCGCCCACGGCAGCAGGGTCGCCACCCGCAGCAGCTGCAGCAGCGACGGGGGCCGCGGCGGTTCGATGAGCAGCAGCCGGTCGGCCACGCGGGTGCCCTCGGCGAGCACCCGCGCCGCCTCGGGCGGCGCCAGATGGTGGAAGCTCAGGGCGAACACCGCCAGGTCGTACCCGCAGTCGTCGGCGTCGATCGCGGTGGCGTCGAGGGCCCGCACCGTCGCCCGCGGGTGCCGGCCCAGCTCGCCGGCGGCCATCGCGGCCACCGAGGCCCGTTGCACGTCGGTGACGGTGACCTCGGCGGTGGGGTGTTCGGCCAGCAGCCGCCGCGACAGCGCGCCGTGCCCGGCGCCGAGCTCGACGATCCTGGGGTCGGGCACCTCGGCCACCTCCGCGAGCGCGAGGCGGGCGAACCGGTCGTGGTCGCCCAGCAGCGTGCCGAGCAGCTCCAGGGACCGCACGACCTGCCGTTTCTTGTCGTCGGCCCCGGCGCCGTCCGGGCGGTCCAGGTATTCGGTACGGTCGGTCTGCAGCCAGCGGTCCAGGCAGGACGCGCCGTACCCGCCGCGCGGCATGGTGGCGATGTCTCGGGGTCGCGCGGCCATGTGGTCCATGATGGACGACACGACCGAAGGAGCGACAGGTGGCCGCATCCGGTGACTACATCGCGGCGATCGACCAGGGCACCACCAGCACCCGGTGCATGATCTTCGACCGCAGCGGCGCGGAGGTGGGCCGCCATCAACTCACCCACGAGCAGATCCTGCCCCGGGCCGGCTGGGTGGAGCACAACCCGGCCGAGATCTGGGAACGCACCGCCGCCACGGTGATCTCGGTGCTCACCAGCACCGATTTGCAGGCCGAGGATCTGGTCGCGCTCGGCATCACCAACCAGCGCGAGACCACGGTGGTGTGGAACCGCCGCACCGGCCGGCCCTACTACAACGCGATCGTCTGGCAGGACACCCGCACCGACCGGATCGCGGCCGCACTCGACCGCGACGAGCGCGGGCAGGTGATCCGGCGGCGCTCCGGTCTGCCGCCGGCGACGTATTTCTCCGCGGGCAAGGTGCAGTGGATCTTGGAGAACGTCGACGGGGTGCGCGCCGACGCCGAACGCGGCGACGCCCTGTTCGGCACCATCGACTGCTGGCTGCTGTGGAACCTGACCGGCGGGCCGCGCGGCGGGGTGCACGCCACCGACGTGACCAACGCCAGCCGCACCATGCTGATGGATCTGGAGACCCTGGACTGGGACGATGAGCTGTTGTCGTTCTTCGACATTCCGCGCGCGATGCTGCCCCGGATCACCGCCTCGTCGGCGGCGCGGCCGCCGCACGGGACGACCCGGCCCGACGGGCCGGTCGGCGCCGAGATCCCGGTCGCCGGGATCCTCGGTGATCAGCAGGCCGCGATGGTCGGCCAGGTCTGTCTGCGCGCCGGGGAGGCGAAGAACACCTACGGCACCGGCAATTTCCTGCTGCTCAACACCGGTGAGCAGATCGTGCGCTCGGACAACGGCTTGCTGACCACGGTGTGCTACCGGTTCGGCAACGCCGCACCGGTCTACGCGCTGGAGGGTTCGATCGCGGTGACCGGCTCCGCGGTGCAGTGGCTGCGCGACCAGCTCGGGATCATCAGCGGCGCCGCGCAGAGCGAGGCCCTCGCGCGGCAGGTCCCCGACAACGGCGGGGTGTACTTCGTGCCCGCGTTCTCCGGACTGTTCGCCCCCTACTGGCGCTCGGATGCCCGCGGGGCGATCGTCGGGCTGTCGCGGTTCAACACCAACGCGCACCTGGCGCGCGCCACGTTGGAGGCGATCTGCTATCAGAGCCGCGACGTGGTCGACGCGATGGCGGCGGATTCCGGTGCGCACCTGGAGGTGTTGAAGGTCGACGGCGGGATCACCGCCAACGCGCTGTGCATGCAGATCCAAGCCGATGTGCTCGGGGTGGAGGTGGTCAAGCCGGTAGTCGCCGAGACCACCGCGCTGGGGGCGGCCTACGCGGCGGGACTGGCGGTCGGGTTCTGGCGCGACGCCGACGACCTGCGCTCGCTGTGGCGCGAAGACACCCGCTGGCATCCACGCTGGGACGACGAGCAGCGCGCCGCCGGCTACGCGGGCTGGCGCAAGGCGGTGCAGCGCACCCTGGACTGGGTGGACGTGTCCTGATGTCGGGGGCACGCACCGCGGCGCTGCTCGCCGCGGTGGTGGCCCTCGGCGCGGCCGGGGTGTGGTGGACCCATCGCGACCCGGCGCCCCCGCCGGCGCCGGCGCCGCCGGCCACCCACGCCGATTACGACGCCGCCCGCGGGCAACTCGATGCGCTGCCCGTGCGGCGCTTCGACCCCCGCCACGACTATGCGCGCCACCGGTTCGGGGACCGCTGGAGCGACGAGGTCGACGTCGAGGGCGGGCACAACGGTTGCAACACCCGCGACGACATCCTGCGCCGCGATTTGGTCGACGTGCAGCTGCGTTGGGGCACCTGCAAGGTCCAAAGCGGGATCCTGCACGACCCCTACACCGGTGCCACGATCGCGTTCACCCGCGGCCCGGAGACGTCCGAGGCGGTCCAGATCGATCACCTGGTGGCGCTCTCGGACGCCTGGTACAAGGGTGCGCGCGACTGGGATCGGCAGCGGCGGGCCGATTTCGCCAACGATCCACGCAACCTGCTGGCGGTGAGCGGGCCGGCCAACTTCGACAAGGCCTACCACGACGCGTCCGGCTGGCTGCCGCCCAACACCGCGTTTCGCTGCGAGTTCGTCACCCGCCAGATCGCGGTGAAGACCGCCTACCGGCTGGCGGTGTCGGCCCGGGAGAAGGCGGCGCTGCACGCGGTGCTGACCACCTGCTGAGACCCGGCCTCGAGCGCGCGGTCAGTCGCTCTCACCGAGGATGGTGTAGATGTCGCGGCGGGCGGCGTTGAGCACCCCCAGGATGCGCTGCTGCTGCTCGGCGTCGGCCGCGTGGCTGCCCTGGGCCACGGCGCCGAACAGTTGGCCGACGGCGTTGCGCAGGCTGACCTGGGTGGGGTCGGCGCCCTCGGTGATCTCCTCCCACGGCGGGGTGGCGATCGCCGCGGCGGCCTCCTGTCCGTCGTCGGTGAGGGTGAACAGGCGTTTGCTGCCGCTGGACTCGGCGGCGGTGATCAGGCCCTCGTCGGTGAGCAGCTGCAACGTGGGATAGACCGACCCGGGGCTGGGCCGCCACAGCTCCTGGCTGCGTTCGGCGATCTGCTGGATCATCTCGTAGCCGTGCATGGGGCGCTCGGCCAGCAGCAGCAGGATCGCCGCCCGCACGTCGCCGCGCCGGCCGCGCCCGTGCCCGCGCCGTCCGTGGCCGCGGCGCCCGCCGCGGGGGCCGGGGCCGAACCCGAAACCCGCACCGGGGGGACCGAACCCGAATCCGGGGCCGAAGCCGGCCCCGAAACCCGGGCCGGGACCGAAGCCGGGGTGGCGCTCGCCCACCGGGTCGCGGAAGTCCGCCCCGCCGCGCCGGGGCCCGCGGGCCCCGAAGCCGGGGGGCCGGTCGCCGCCGGGCGGGACCATACCGGGGAAGGGGGGAGGAAAGAAGGTGTTCATCGTCGTCTCGCTTTCGTGCCGGGGGAAGCGCGATCACGCTTCCGATATGACACGATATATCGGAAACTATCGAGACGCAAGGGTGTGGGTCAGCCCGGCGGGACGAGACCCCCCGGGGGTGGCGGGCCGGGTGGCACCGGCGGCGCGGCGCCGTAGCCCGGCGGCGGGGGCCCGTAGCCGGGCGGCGGGGGCCCGTAGCCGGGCGGCGGGGGCCCGGGCGGTTGCAGTCGCGCCAGTTCCCGCCGGTGGCGCTCGGCGAGGACCGCGGCCAGCAGCAGCGGTGCGGGCAGCCCCGGCGGGGGCGGTGGGGCGATGCGGGCGGCGATCTCGCCGGCGATCCGGTAGCCCATCTGGTCGCGGATCGCCGCATCCAGGTGCGGGGCGCGCGCCAGGAACTGCCGGGCCATCTCCACCGACTGCGGGGTCAGCCCGGAGAGCTGCAGCGTCGAGGCCCAGCCGTCCAGCCCGGGCGGCATCGTCGGGGGCGGGGGCAGCCGCGGGCCGCGCTCGCTGATCACCACGGTGCCGGCGAACACGTCGCCGAGGCGTTTGCCGCGCGCGGAGAACATCGAGCAGATCACCGCGGGGCTGCCGAACAGCGCCCAGATCTCGATCACCGAGGCCAGCGCCCGAAACAGCGCCTGGGTGAACCGCTCGGGGCCGCCGTCGTCGGAGACCACCCGCAGCCCCATCGCCATCTTGCCCAGGGACCGGCCGCGGGTCGCGGTCTCGAAGGCGGTGGGGTAGACCACCGGCACCAGCACCACGAACACGATGAGCAGCGTCATCACCAGGGCGTCGTCGAGCTGCTGGACGGTCAGCGCCACCAGCCCGTAGCCCAGCAGGGTGATCAGCATCATCACCGCGATGTCGACGAGCGCGGAGACCGCCCGCACCGGAAGCTGCGCGACCTGCACGTCGAGCACCACCGCGTCCCCGGTGACCACCTGTGTCATGGCGCAAACGCTACCTGCCGGGCGCCCACCGGACTCGCCGTACGCTGACCGGGTGGATGTTGACGCGTTCGTGCTGGCCCACCGCGGCACCTGGGATCGGCTCGACCGGCTGATCGGCAACCGGCGGCACCTCTCCGGCGCCGAGGTCGACGAGCTGGTCGAGCTCTACCAGCGGGTCGCCACCCACCTGTCGATGCTGCGCTCGGCCTCGGCGGACGCCGCGGTCACCGGTCGGCTGTCGTCGCTGGTGGCGCGCGCCCGGTCGGCGGTGACCGGCGCGCACGCCCCGCTGTGGACCCAGTTCAGCCGGTTCTGGACGGTGCGGTTCCCGGTGGTGGCCTACCGGGCCGGGCGGTGGTGGCTGGCCACCGCGGTGGTGTTCCTCGCGTTCACCGCCGTGCTCGCGGCCTGGGTGGCGCTCAACCCGGACGTGCAGGCCAGCATCGCCACCCCGCGCGAGATCGATCAGCTGGTCAACCACGACTTCGCCGACTACTACAGTGCGCACCCGGCCGGGGCGTTCGCCAGCCAGGTGTGGCTGAACAACTCGTGGGTGGCCGCCCAGTGCATCGCCTACGCGGTGCTGCTGGGGCTGCCGATCCCCTACATCCTGTTCCAGAACGCCGCCAACGTCGGCCTGATCGCGGGGTTGATGTTCGCCGCCGGCAAGGGCGACATCCTGCTCGGGCTGCTCGCCCCGCACGGTCTGCTGGAGCTGACCGCGGTGTTTTTGGCCGCGGCGGTCGGGATGCGGCTGGGCTGGACGGTGATCGCGCCCGGGGACCGCCCGCGCGCGCAGGTCCTGGCCGAGCAGGGCCGCGCGGTGGTGTCGGTCGCGCTGGGGTTGGTGGCGGTGCTGGCGGTCGCCGGGCTGCTCGAGGCGTTCGTGACGCCGTCGGGGTGGCCGACCGCGGTGCGCGTCGGCATCGGGGTGTGCGCCGAGGCGCTGTTCGTGGCCTACATCGTCTATTTCGGGCGCCGGGCGGCGGCCGCGGGGGAGACCGGCGACATCGCCGAGGCCCCCGACGTGGTGCCCGCCGGGTGAGCGCTCAGAGCCGGCCGGTCGCCTTCATCGCCAGATACCGGTCGGCCAGCGCCGGGGCCAGCTCGTCGGGGGCGGCGTCGACGACCTCCACCCCGGCGCGGTGCAGCCGCGCGGCGATCGTGCGCCGGGCGCTGCGGGAGCGTTCGGCGGCCGCGGCGTCGTAGACCGCGGCCGCGTCGGCGCGCCCGGTGGCCAACGTGGCGACCCGGGGATCGGCGACCGCGGCGAGCACCACCTGGTGGCGCGCGGTCAACCGGGGCAGCACCGGCATGAGGCCCTCGTCGAGTGCCGCCGGGTTGAGGTCGGTGAGCAGCACCACCAGCGCCCGGTGGCGGGTGCGCCGCAGGATCGTGGCGACCAGCGCGGCGGCGTCGGACTCGATGAGCTCGGCCTGCAGCGGGGCCATCGCGGTGACCAGCTGCGCCAGCAGTTCGCTGCGGGAGGCGCCGAACACCGCGGCGCGCGTCACCCGGTCGTGGGCCAGGAAGTCCACCCGGTCGCCGGCGCGGGCGGCCAGCGCCGCCAGCAGCAGCGCGGCATCCATCGACCAGTCCAGCCGGGGCCAGCCGTGCGGGTCGGCGGCGGTCGGGTCGACCCCCACCCGGCCGGCGGCGGTGCGGCCGGTGTCGACCACGATGAGGATGCGCCGGTCCCGCTCGGGCCGCCAGGTGCGCACCACCACGTCGGAGCGCCGCGCGGTGGCCCGCCAGTCGATCGACCGCACGTCGTCGCCGACCACGTATTCGCGCAGCGAATCGAATTCGGTGCCCTGTCCGCGGATCAGCGCCGGCGTTCTGCCGTCGAGTTCCTGCAGACGCGCCAGCCGCGACGGCAGGTGCTTGCGGGACAGAAACGGCGGCAGCACCCGCACCCGGCCCTCGACCGTCCGGGTGCGTTGGCGTCCGGCCAGGCCCAGGGGCCCCACCGACCGCAGCGTCACCCCGGCGGCCTCGCGGTCGCCGCGCCGCGTCGGCCGCAGCCGGGTCATCATGGTGCGCTGCTGCCCGGGCGACAGGTCCAGCTCATGCACCCGTGGGCTCGCCCGCGTACTCGGCGCCCAGGCGTCGCGCAGCTGGCCGCGGAACCGCCGCGCCCCGTCGTGGCGCACGGTGAGGGTGGTGTCGACCTGCTCGCCGAGCCGGACCGACGCCGCCCCGCCGCGGGTCAGCTGCACCGCGCGCGGGCCGGCGGCCAGCGTCGCGTCGACGACGAGGGCGACCAGCAGCAGCGCCGCCAGCACCGCGAACGCGGCCCGCGGCCACGGCGCCACCGCGATCGGCAGCACCGCCAGCAGCGCCACCAGCCCGGCGCGGCCCGTCAGCACCACTAGCGCGGCACCGGCACCGACGCCAGGATCCCGTCGAGCACCCCGTCGGCGGTGGCGCCCTCCAGCTCCGCCTCGGGGCGTAGCGCCACCCGGTGACGCAGGGTGGCGCGGGCCATCGCCTTGACGTCGTCGGGGGTGACGTAGCCGCGCCCCGACAGCCAGGCCCAGGCCCGGGCGGTGCCCAGCAGGGCGGTCGCCCCGCGCGGGGAGACCCCCAGCTGCAGCGCCGGGGAGCGCCGGGTCGCCCCGGCGAGGTCGACGATGTAGGCGAGCACCTCGTCGGCGACCCGCACCTGCGCCACCGCGGCGCGTGCGGTCGCCAGCTCGGTGGGCCCGGCCACCGCGGTGATGCCGGACAAATCGCGCGGGTCGAACCCGTGCGCGTGGCGCCCGAGGATCGTGATCTCGGTGTCGCGGGGCGGCAACTCGACGTTGAGTTTGAGCAAGAACCGGTCCAGCTGCGCCTCGGGCAGCTGGTAGGTGCCCTCGTACTCGATCGGGTTCTGGGTGGCGGCGACGATGAACGGGTCCGGCAGCCCCCGGGGCTCCCCGTCGACACTGACCTGGCGTTCCTCCATCGCCTCCAGCAGCGCGGCCTGGGTTTTCGGCGGGGTGCGGTTGATCTCGTCGGCGAGCAGCAGGTTGGTGAACACCGGGCCGGGCCGGAACGTGAACGCGGCGGTGCGGGTATCGTAGACCAGCGAGCCGGTGACGTCGCCGGGCATCAGGTCGGGGGTGAACTGCACCCGTTTGAACTCCAGGCGCAGCGCGGCCGCCAGGGTGCGCACCAGCAGCGTCTTCGCGGTGCCCGGCACCCCTTCGAGCAGCACGTGGCCGCGGCAGAGCAGCGCCACCAGCAGACCGCTGACCACGGCGTCCTGGCCGACGACGGCCTTGCCGATCTCGGCGCGCAGCGCCAGCAGCGCGCTGCGCGCCGCGTCGGCGCCGGTCTGCGTCGGGGTGGGGGAGGCGTGTGTCATGAGTGGGTTACCCATCCTTCGAGGTCGTCGAGGGCTCGAGCGAGGTGCAGCAAATCGGCGTCGGTGTCCGGGGGTGTCCCGAACAGTAGTGGGCCCACCGTCTGCGGTCCCAGCCCACTGCGCTGGGCGACCGCGGCGGTCACCGTCGCGGCGGGGGCGGCGGCGTCGAGGCCGAGGCGCGGGACCAGGCGCCCCAGCGTGGCGGTGCGCAGGTTGTCGGCGGCGCGGTCGCGGGCGCGCTGCGCGCGGTAGAGCCGGCCGCGTCCCTCCACGGTCTCCGACGCCCGCACCACCACCGGCAGGGTCTCGGTGACCGGCGCGCCGAGACGGCGGCCCTTCCACAGCGCGACCAGGCCCACGGTCAGGATCAGCTGCGCCAGCAGCCAGGGCACCGCGTCGGGGATGAGCTCGGCGGTGGTGGTGGTCTGCGAGGGGATGCCCAGCGGGTGTTGCGGGGCGTACCAGAGCAGCCGCGGCTGCTGGCCGGCGAGGTTCATCGCCAGCGCCGCGTTGCCTTCCCGCAGCAGCCCGTCGTTGAGCAGGATGTCGGCGCTGCCGGCCACGGTGATGGTGCGTCCGGCGTCGCGGTAGCGGACCAGGGCGCCGTCGTAGCAGCCGGTGATGGCCGGCGCCGAATCCGGTGTCGAGCGCGCACGGTAGGTGGCGCTGCGCCCCCAGTCGGCGGCCCCGGCGCGGGTGGCGGCCGCCAGCGGGCAGTCGGGTTCGGCGACCCCGGAGCGCGGATGGCCGCGCACCAGCTGCGGGGCCAGGGCGGCCAGCGCCCGCGGGGTGGGTTCGACCAGCAGCCGGTCGCCGTCGGTGTCGGCCAGCCGCTGCAGCAGGGCGGGGTCGTGGATGCGCCAGGTCTCGGCGATGAGCAGCAGCGTGTCGGGGCGCGCCGCGGCCTCGACGGCGTCGACGTCGGCGGCGACCTCGACGGCGACCCCCCGGTCGCGCAGCAGCGCGACCAGCGCGTGGGCACCCTGGTCCTCGGTGGCGGCGGGGTTCATCCGCCCGCCCGGGCGCGCCGCGGTCAGCGTCATCGCGGCGATGGTCAGCACGCTGACCGCGATCACCGCCAGCAGCGCCGCGGCCCACACCCGGTGGCGGCGCCGGCGCGGTGGCGGCGCGGACACGGCGGCGCTCACCGGGCGGCCGCCGCGACCCGCCCGCGGGTGCGCACCCGGTCGTCGAGGTCGACCACCGTCTGATACCCGGATTCGGTTCCGGGACGTTGGCCGTAGGTGACGTCGTTGAACATCGCGGCGGCGCCGGACAGCGCGGTGTCCAGATCGGGCAGCGCCGCGGCGGCGTCGCGGGCCCATTCGGTGGCGGTGCGTCCCGGCAGGTCGCTGAGCACCCCGGTCTCCTCCAGGTGGCGGGCCACGGCGCGCAGCCGGTGCCGGATCGCCTCGGCCCACTCGCCGCGGGCGGCGCACGCCGCGGCGGTCGAGCGGTGCTCGGCGGCGGTGCGGATCCCGGCGTCGAACAGCGCCGGGTCGCCGCCGCGGCGGGCGCGCATCGTGCGGCGCGCCATCCGGATCGCCACGGTCACCGCCACGCCCAGCAGGATCGCCAGCACGGTGATGGTGAACCACGATCCGGGGACCTGCGAGGCGGCGGCGAGCATCCCGTTGATCCGGTCGGTGAGCCAGTCGCCGAGGCGCTGCCACAGCGAGGTGTCCGACTGGTACATCGGCTTGGCCAACTCGTGGCGGGCCGCGTCGTGGGCGGGATCGCGGTCGATGTCGACGACGGACACGGTCAGCGGGCCATCCACAGGGCGTCGGTGGTGTCGGTGGCTGCGGGCCCGCCGGCCGCGCCGCTCTGCAGCACCAGGTCGAACGCCTCGGCGCGGATCCGACGATCGGTGTAGAGCAGCACCCGCACCCCGGCGGAAAACGGCTGGACGATGACCTGGCCGATGATCGCCCCGACGGTCACGATCAGCAGCACCGGCAGCACCGCATCGGAGGCGTTGCCCAAGACGCCGGCGGCGATCGCGAACGGGATGCTCACCGCGCCGGCGGCCACCGCGGTGATCACCGCGGTCAACAGCTCGATGCCGGCGATGCGCCAGAAACTGTGGCGCACCAGCGAGAACGACCGTTTCATCGCCGCGATGACACCGAGGCGTTCCAGCACGATGATCGGTGCGGCGAAGATCCACATGACGTAGAGCCAGATCACCGTGCCGGCGGCGGCCACCATCAGCACCCCGATGACCAGACCGCCGAGGATGCCGCCGGCGGCCGCCGCCGCGGCCGCGCCCACCAGCAGCGCCCCGCCGATCACGGCGGCGGCGATGAGCCCCTCGAGCAGCACCAGTCCGATCAGCGCCAGGATCCGGCCGCGCACCCGCTGCCAGGCCTCGCCGATGGTGATGGCGGACCCGAACACGGCGCGGCCGACGACCACGGTGAGCATCCCGGTGAGGATCAATCCGCTGAGGTTGGCCACCACCTGGGCCAGACCGGTGGACGCCTGCGCGAGCCCGTCGTCGGGCAGGGCGGGCTGTCCGGCCCGGTCGACGGTGAGCTCGCCGAGGGAGGTCAGCGGCCCGATCCTGAGCAGCAGCACGATCAGCTGGGTGACGATGACGAAGATCGCGGTCAACCCCAGCGTGGCTTTCGGGTTGGCCCGGATGAAGCCGACCGCACCGTTGTAGAGGTCGGCCAGCATCAGCGGCCGCAGCGGGATCACGCCGGGCTTGGCGGCCAGCCCGGCGCCCGGCGGCGGGCCGTACCCCGGTGGCGGCGGGCCGTAGCCCGGCGGCGGGGGACCGAACCCGGGTGGCGGCCCGTAGCCCGGCGGGGGGCCATACCCGGGCGGCGGCGGGCCGTAGCCCGGTGGCGGCGGGCCGTAGCCGGGCGGGGGGCCCGGGGGCGGACCGTAGCCCGGCGGGGGCGGGCCGTAGCCGGGCGGCGGGCCGTAGCCCGGGGGCGGGGGACCGGTCGGCACCGCTCCGGTGCCCTCCGCGAGCGCAGCCGGGTCGTGCTGCGCGGACCCGGAAGGGTCCGGCGGCGCCGCCGCGGCGTCCGGGCTCGCCGGTTGCTCGGGGCTCTCCGAGTTCTCAGGACTGTCGGGGTTCTCGGGACTGTCGGGGTTCACCAGCTGCGGTCCACATCGTTGCGCATGGAAACCATCCTGTCGGCCGCGGTGGGTTTTCTCAACGGCACCCCCGGTTGTGTCGCCGAACCTGGTGCGCGCCGAGCGCAGACGCGTAGCGTTTTCGCCATGACCGAACTGAAGGCGCGGCTGCGTTCCGACCTCACTCAGGCGATGAAGACGCAGGACAAACTGCGGACCAAGACGCTGCGGATGCTGCTGGCGGCGATCCAGGCCGAGGAGGTCGCCGGCAAGCAGGCCCGCGAGCTCTCCGACGCCGAGGTGCTGAAGGTCCTGGCCCGCGAGTCGCGTAAACGCGCCGAGGCCGCCGAGATCTACACCCAGAACGGGCGTGGGGTCCTGGCGGCCGAGGAGCACGCCGAGGCCCGCGTGATCGACGAGTATCTGCCGACCCCGCTGACCGACGCCGAACTGGCCGACGTGGTCGACACGGCGATGGCGCAGGTCGCCGAGGAGCGCGGGGAGCGCCCCACCCCAAAACAGATGGGGCTGGTGATGAAGGCGGCGACCGCGATCGCCGACGGCAAGGCCGACGGCGCCCGGCTGGCGGCGGCGGTCAAGGAACGGCTCTGATCGCGGCGGGGCGATGATGGGCGCACCACTGGAGGATTACGCGCTGCTGGGTGATCTGCACACCGCGGCGCTGGTCGGGCGCGACGGCAGCGTCGACTGGCTGTGTCTGCCCCGGTTCGACTCCGGGGCGTGTTTCGCCGCGCTGCTGCACGACCACTCCGCCGGGTTCTGGCGGATCGCCCCCGGCGCGGGGGGCCCGGCGACCCGGCGCGGCTACCGCGACGACACGCTGATCCTGGAGAGCGAGTGGGACACCGACACCGGCACGGTGCGGGTGATCGACTTCATGCCGCCCCGCGGCACCACCGCCGATCTGGTGCGGGTCGTGCAGGGGGTCGCCGGGCGGGTGACGATGCGGATGGATCTGGTGATCCGGTTCGACTACGGCCACGTGGTGCCGTGGGTGCGCCGCGCCGAACACGGCCTGACCGCGATCGCCGGGCCGGACACCCTGTGTTTGACGACCCCGGTGAGCCTGCACGGCGACCACCTGTCGACCGTCGCCGAATTCACCGTCGACGCCGGGGACACGGTGCCGTTCGTGCTCACCCACACCCCGTCGCATCTGCTGCCCGAGACGGTGGCCTCCGGTGCCCGGCAGGCGCTGGACAGAACGGAGTCGTTCTGGCGCGACTGGATCGGGCAATGCAGCTATCGCGGCGAGTGGGGCTCGGCGGTGCGGCGGGCGCTGATCACCCTCAAGGCGCTGACCTACGCGCCGACCGGGGGGATTCTGGCGGCGGCCACCACGTCGCTGCCGGAGGTGCTCGGCGGGGTCCGCAACTGGGACTACCGCTACTGCTGGCTGCGTGACGCGACGTTCACCCTGCAGGCGCTGCTGGGCACCGGCTACGTCGCCGAGGCCCGCGCCTGGCGGGAGTGGCTGGTGCGCGCCGTCGCCGGTGACCCGGCCAAACTGCAGATCATGTACGGGCTCGACGGCACCCGGCGGCTGCCCGAGCAGACCCTCGACTGGCTCGGCGGCTACCAGGGCTCCGCCCCGGTGCGCATCGGCAACGGCGCGGCCGGGCAGTTCCAGCTCGACGTCTGGGGCGAGGTGCTCGACGGGCTGAACCTGGCGTTGGATGCCGGTCTGCACTCGGTGGACACCGCCTGGGACATCCAGCGCGCGCTGCTGGATTTCCTCGAGGGCCACTGGGACCGGCCGGATTCGAGCCTGTGGGAGGTGCGCGGCCCCCGCCAGCACTTCGTGCACTCGAAGGTGATGGCCTGGGCCGGGGTGGACCGCGCCGTGCACGCCGTCGAGGTGCACGGCTGCGACGGGCCGCTGCAGCAGTGGCGGGCGCTGGCCGACCGCATCCACGACGACGTGTGCCGGCACGGTTTCGACGCCGAACGCAACACGTTCACCCAGTACTACGGCTCGTCCGGCCTCGACGCCGCCCTGCTGCTCATCCCGCGGGTGGGGTTTTTGCCCTGGGATGACCCCCGGGTCGTCGGCACCGTGACCGCGGTGCACAACGCCCTGGACGACGACGGGTTTTTGCTGCGCTACCGCACCGACACCGCCGTCGACGGGCTGCCCGGCCGGGAGGGGGCGTTTCTGGTGTGCACCTTCTGGCTCGCCGATGCGCTGCACGGGATCGGCCGCCGCCAGCAGGCGCGGGAGCTGTTCACCCGGCTGCTGGGTCTGCGCAACGACGTCGGGCTGCTCTCCGAGGAGTACGACACCGCGACCGGGCGTCAGGTGGGCAACATCCCGCAGGCGTTCAGCATGGTGGGCCTGGTCAACACGGCGCGCCAGCTCAGCGGCGCCTCCACCCAGACCCGCCCCTCAGCGCGGCTCGGTTAGGCGGTGGTCGAGCAGCGCCGCGATCGCCGCGCTCAGATCGTGGGCGGTGGGCACCTCCGCCGACGGGGTGTGCCCGGCGGCCACGATCTCCGCGCGCACCTGCAGCAGCGCCTTGAGGTGGGAGACGTCGGCGGCGCGCAGGATCGCCTCAGCCAGGCTGGCCGCCTCGGTGTGCAACGCCTCGGCACCGAGCAGCACGCTGTGCAGATATCCGCCGCGGCACGAGCGGAACAGGATGTGCCCGCTGGGGTGCACCGCGTCGAAGGCGGGATCGGGCGCGCTCATCGCCGGTCAGGGGCCGACGTCGCCGGGATCGCCGAGGGTGCGAAACCGGCGGGCGGCCGTCGCCTCGTGGTGGTTCCACAGGTCGGCCACGGTGGTGAGATCCTCGGCCAGCTCGGTGTGCGCGTCGGCCTGCCGCTGGTAGCAGCGCCGCCGACGTTCCAACAGATCGCTTGCGGCGCCGGCGAATTCGGCGAAGATCGGCCCCAGTGAGTCCAGGCTTTCCTGGATCGCGGGGTGACTGTCGGGCACCGACCGCAGGTATTCGGCGGTGTGGGTGTGCTCGGCGGCGGCCTGCCGCAACCGGAGCGGAATGATGTGGGTCTGCTCGGGCATCGAAGCTCTCCTCCTTAACCGTTGGCCGGCCGGGTCGGTGCCGGCGCCTCGGGTCGGGGCGGGCCGGCGGCGGGCCCCGGTTCGGGTGGATGTTCCCAGCCTAGAAAGCTCGGGCCGGCCACGGAAGACAGCGGCTGGATCTGTCCGTCGAGGATCGCTTTGCCGTCGCCCACGGCCAGGGCGTGCCGATCGGTGAACACCCCGATGTCGCCGGGCGCCAATCCGGTCGGGTCCAGCGGGGCGGGCACCGCGGTGCCCGGCGCCGGGATCGCGATGTCCTCGTGGGCGAAGGCGTCGGGGATCGGGGTGCCGGTGGCGGCGGCGCTGATCACCGCGGCCAGAGGCGCGCTCGGCGCGGTCACCGTGGAGCCGTCCGGCAGCGTCACCGTGGCCGGCCCGGTGGGATCGGCGGCGGTGTCGGTGGCGTCGGGCGGATCGGTCTCGGCGCAGCCGGGATCCTGCTCGCCCGGCGGGTCCGCCGGATCCGGGTCGGCCGCCACCGTGTCGTCGGGCCACGGGTCGGCGTCGGGCCCCGGGTCGGCGTCGGGCAGATCATCATGGTGGATCGGCCCCGGATCCCGCGGGTCGCGTCCGCCGAGCAGATCGGCCAGCGACGGCAGCCCGGTCGCTCCGGTCGGCACGGTGGGCGCCGGCGGGATCGCGCCGGATCCCAGATCCAGCGGCGCTGCGGCCGGCGGCGCGACCGGCGCGAGCGGCGCCGCCGGCGGTCCCGGTGCGAGCGGCGGGCCCGGTGCGAGCGGCGGGGCCGCCGCCATGGGCTCGTCGAACAAGTCGAGTGCGCCCAGCGGGTCGATCACCGGATCCGGTGGGCCCGCAGGCGATGTCGGCGCCCGGGCAGCCGGGGCCGCCGGGGCCGCCGGGGCGGTCGGGGCCGGCTCCGGGGTGGCGGCGGAGGCCGGCCCGGCGCTGTACAGCGCTTTCCAGGCGCTCATCAGGGCGCGGTAGGAGGTGGCGTCGAGGTTGGCGTCCTGCAGGACCGCTTCGATCTCGCCGAGTTTGCCGGTCAGGAAACGCTGAAAGTCGCGGGCGCCGGCCGGGGTGTCCAAATCGGTGCGCCGCGCCACGGCGTCCTCGATCTCGTGTTGCAGCCGGGCCAGCGCATCGCGGCTGTCGCGGGCCTTGCGGTGGGCGTTGGTCACCGCGGTGATCACCAGCAGATCCAGGTGCGCCGCCGCGTCGGTCTGCCGGGCCAGACCGTCCTCGTGGCGGCGCACCGCGTCGGGGGTGGCGCCGCGCTGGGGCTCGGCCCCGGTCGAATCGGCGGGCATCGGCGCGCCGGGCGTCGGAGGGAACAGGGTGGGGTAGCGGCGGTGGATCTTCGTCAGGATCGCGTCGAGGGCCGCCGGATCGCCCGCCCCGGGCATCGACATGCTGATCTCGACCAGGTCATCGGGCGCCAACCCGGCCAGGGTGTCTCCGGTGCAGGCCCGGACGTGCTCCATGGCGTCCAACACCTGCTCGACGGTGGCCATCTGCTAGGCCAACGCCGGTGCCGACCCCGTCATGGACCGACCGTACCCACGCTCGGCCGGGGCGACAATTCAGTGCGCGCTAACCGGGGCGGCGGATCTGCGCCCCGGCGCCGAGCGGGGCGATGCGCACCGGCACACCGGATTCGGCGGCCTCCACGACCCGGCCGTGCCCGATCGCCAGCTGCACGTGCCCCGGGTGGGGGAAGACCAGGTCCCCGGGGCGCACCTGTGCCCGCGGCACCGCCACCCCGTCGTGCAGCTGCTGGTAGGTGGTGCGGTGCAGTGGCAGCCCGGCCTGCCCGTAGGCCCACTGGGTCAGCCCCGAACAGTCGAAGCTGTCCGGGCCGGTCGCCCCCCACACATACGGCCGGCCCAACCGGGACAGCGCGGCGCGCACCGCCACCGCGGCCCGGCTGCGCGGTGCGCGCACCCGGCGGCGCCGGCGGGCGCGGTAGGCCAGCCGCCGCAGGGCCGCCGCGTGCCGGCGGGCCCGCCGTCGTGCCCGCAGCACGTGGCGGTGCTGGGCGCGCAGCCGGGCGATGCGCCGGCGGGCCGCCTCCCGCTGGGCAACCGGATTATCCTCGGCGACACCCGGATCGGCGACCGCGTCGTCGACGACGGCGCCGGTGCGCGCCCGCGCCGCGGCGTGGTCGGCGCGCGCCCGGCGCACCACCGCGGCCACGGCCTCGTCGATCCCGCGGGCGGCGCGCAACTGCCGCCCGGCACGGTCGGCGGCCATCCGGTAGGCCGCCGGGGTGCCGCCCTGCGGTGGCGGCGGCATCGGCGGCCCGCCGCCCAGCAGCGTCGGCGCGACCGGCGCTGCGCCGGCGAACAGGTCGTGGGCGGCGCGCAGCACCGGCAGCTCAGTGGCGTGCATCGGGGTCCCCGCCGCCGAGCACCGCCGCGGTGAACGCCCCGACCCGCGGCACGGCCGCGGGCGGGATCGGGCCGCCGCAGCGTATCTCCCAGAGCTGCTCGGTGCTGATCCCGAGCAGCACGGCGATCACCGTGGCCGGCAGCGCCGCCGCCGCGCAGGCGCGGTCGAAGTGCGCGCCGAGGCTGGCGGGCAGCCGGGCGAGCAGCGCGACGCGGGTCCGTTCCAGGGTCCGCAGGTGCTCGAGCAGCGGGCCGGCCGGGTCCGCGCCGGCGTTGACCGCCACCCGCCAGGATCCGGCGGCCAGCAGCTCCGCTTTCACGCACTGGGCGATCACAGATCGAATATACGTCTCGTAGTCGTCTGATGTCGTCGGCGGCAGCCGGGCGATCACCGAATCGAGCGCCTCGATCTGGGCCTGCGCATACCCTTCGAGCACCTCGGCGCCGGTATGGCGATCGACGACGACCTCGGCTCCCGCCGCGGCGAAAGCCGGCAGAGCCGGTGGGGCGGCGGCGACCAGGCGGGCCAGTTCGGCCTGCGGGTCGTCGGCGACGACGAGCTGGGCGTAGCTGCCCGGAGGCAGGCCAAGCGCGTTCTCCACCTTCTGGATCGTGCTCTTGTGAGGTTTGCGGGCGCCGCGCTCCAGATAGCTCAGACCCATGACGCTCACGCCGCTGGCGGCGGCGAGATCGGCCAGCGACCAGTCCCGCGATTCGCGCAGCGCCCGCAGCGCCGCGCCCGCCGACGCGCGCGTCACCGCCGCTCTCCGCCCACAGCCGGAATGCTACACAGCACCACCGTCGCCGTCGGGCATATTCGTTTCCTTCACCTTTTGACTTGCCAGGTCGGCGAGGACGTATATATGCTTTGATCTACGTTTTCGGTGCCGGAGGTGATCCGGCTCTCGCCCCGGAGGTGGCGCCATGACCTACCCCGCGTCCCCGTTGCCGCCGTTGCCGACCCCGTGTGCGGCCAACCCCGACCTGTGGTTCGGCTACGCCGACGACGACGAGAGCGACGGCACCGCCAAGGCCCGCCTCTACGACCGGTCGGCGACCCAGGCGCGGCTGGTGTGTCTGCGCCGCTGCCCGCTCGACCAGCAGCGCCGGTGCGCCGGCTACGCCGTCGAACAGGGCGAGGAGTACGGGGTGTGGGCGGGGATCAAACTACCCGGCGGGCAGTACCGCAAACGCGGCGAGCTCGCCCGCGCCCACCAGACGCTGGGCCGCATCGCCGCCGGCGAGATCAACGCCCGCGAGCTGCCCGACAACGCGGCGCTTCTGGCCCACCACGAACACGACACCCCGGCCGGGCCGGCGGCGGTGTTCGCGCTGGCCGACGCCGGCCGCGACCCCCCGTCGGCGGCCTGAGCCGCACGGGTCGGCCGATTCAGCGCAGTTCGGCCAGCGGGCCGTTCGGGTCCAGCGGTGCGCAGCTGTCCTCGCCGACCGTCGTCGAGCACTGCGCCGCGGGGATCACCGGCCGGTATCCCGGGACGGTGCCGCCGTCACCGATGATCCGGGTGTAGGTCTCCACCGCGTCGGTGGGCACCCGCTCCAACGCCGGGTCGCCCGCCGCGTCGACCGTGTACAGGCCGAAACGCGTTCGGTAGCTTCCCCATTCGTAGTTGTCGACCAGCGACCAGTAGTTGTAGCCGATGATCGGGATGCCGTCGGCCTTGGCCCGCTGCAGCCAGAACACCGTGTCCTCGAGATACTGCGACCGGGTCACCCCGTCGGACCGGGGCCGACCGTTGTCGGTGACCATGCCGTTCTCGACGACGTAGATCGGCAGGCCGGGAAAGCGCCGCGCGTAGTGGCGGGCCACGTAATAGATGTCTTCGGGCTGCAGTTTGATGTCCCACCGCGCCGCCATGCTCTGCTCCGAGGCGGGATTGTCCTCGGCGGTGCCGGTGTAGTAGTCGAAACCGACGTAGTCGAGGCTGTCCTCGACCCGGTCGAAGAACGACCCCTCGATGCCCTCGACGCCGCGGTCGGTGAACTGCGCCAGCACTTCCGGTGGAATGTAGGCTTCGCTGCTGGTGACCTTGGCGTTCGGGTCGGCGTCGTGCGCGGCGCGGTACACCGCCCGGTGGGCGTCGGCGACCCGGTCGAGGAAGGTGCCGAACTGCTCGGTGGTGATCGCCCCGGTCAGCACCTCGGTCGCGCCGAAGACCGACGGCTCGTTGACGCTCACCCACAGCACGCCCCGGTCCGCGTAGCGTTGGGTGATCGCAGCGGTGAACTCATCGAACGCGTCCACGTTGTTCATGAACCCGCCCCGGTCGGCGATCCACCCCGGATACACGAAATGCATCAGCGTGATCATCGGGGTCATACCGTGCTCGCGCACCGTGGCGACCACGTCGTCGTAGTAGGCCAGCTCCGCCTCGTCCCACTGTCCCGGTTCGGGCATCACCCTTGCCCATTCGACGCTGAACCGAAACGTGTTGAGGCCCATCCGGTGGGCCTTGGCGAT
>Ga0079225_10000587_pt1 | contig 19741 bp, 19 predicted proteins | sample Poulit2012_FD_76344 | JGI IMG/M metagenome (GOLD analysis project Ga0079225, IMG submission 76344) | Agricultural soil microbial communities from Georgia to study Nitrogen management - Poultry litter 2012 | ecosystem: Environmental > Terrestrial > Soil > Agricultural land | place: USA: Georgia... | reverse complement strand
TAACATTACCTTCATTCAAAAAATCGCAAACGAAGGGCGTATTGGGCGCTCCATCGTTACCTTCATTCAAAAAATCGCAAACGAAGGGAGTATTGGACGCTCCAATGTTACCTTCATTCGAAAAACTCCAAACGAAGGGTATATTGAACGCTCCAACGTTACCTTCATTCAAAAAATCACAAACGAAGGGAGTATTGGACGCTCCATCGTTACCTTCATTCAAAAAATCGCAAACGAAGGGCGTATTGGGCGCTCCATCGTTACCTTTATTCGAAAAATCCCAAACGAAGGGCGTATTGGACGCTCCAATGTTACTTTCATTCGAAAAATCACAAACGAAGGGCGTATTGGACGCTCCAATGTTACCTTCATTCGAAAAACCCCAAACGAAGGGCGTATTGAGCGACCCATTAATACCTTCAAACGCAAGATAGCAAACGAAGGGCACATATATTGTATTTTAACTATTTTCCCAGCACATTAAATATATACATTTTTGATTAATGTTTATTAATCATTACATTTAATGTGGAAGACACAAATAATGGGAACGCATAAGACTCATCCGATATCTTTTTTTAAAAGATTACTAAATGTATCTAGAAAACGCTGAATACGAGCAATATTTTTGAATTTTCAACGAAACGTGTCCCGCAAACAATAAGTACGAGCCAGACTTTTGAATTTTCAACGAAACGTGTCTTGCAACCACTAAATACGAGCCAGACTTTTGAATTTTCAACGAAACGTATCCTGAAAACACTGAATACGGAACAAATTTTTAAAATTTTAACGAAACGTGTCCCGTAAAGGTTCTATTTAATTTAAAAAAGAGCCCATGTATACACATACGCTCCCTTTTATTTAAGTAATTTGTTTTTTGCTTATTATTCGCTATGGGTGATTAATTTAAATTTGCATACTGTTTCATTTCAGTTAGCTTGTAAAAAAATTACGTGTTGGCCGGAAAAGATCAGTTCCATTTTTTACTTATTCTCTTTGCTCACCTATTTGAATAAGATTTCCGCATGTATCGTCAAAAATAGCTATTGTGACATCTCCCATTTTCGTTGGTTCTAGTGTGAACTTTACCCCTTTTTCTACTAATTGTTTGTATTCACTGTAAATATCTATAACTGTGAACATTGTTGCAGGAATACCATCAGCGTAAATTTTCTGTTGATACTCTTTGGCAGCTGGATGAACGTTCGGTTCAAGTAAAAGTTCAGTACCACTTACATCTTCTGGAGAAACTAGCGTAAGCCATCTAAATTCATCAACGGGTACATCATGCTTTTTTACAAATCCTAGTTTTTTTGAATAAAACTCCAACGCCTTTTCCTGATCTTCTACGAATAAACTGGTAACTGTAATTTTCATAGTTTTCCTTCCCTTATGCTTTTAACTATTTAATAATATTATATCACTTTTACTAGTTCTCTAAACGTTCTATGTTACATTACCACTTTTCATTGCTACAATTCTCTACTTATAAAGCGTTTCATTTATTCAAGCTCATCTAACGCATCTTTTAAAATAAATTTCTGGATAGCAGAGATATTTTACACGATTATTATATGAATATACTTCAAAGGGAAAGAAATTTGCTTTTACGACCGACAATGGTATTCAATAACATTAAAAGTATACTTTCGTTTATGTATCATCAGACTTTAATGAATCGATATACTGTTTCCCTTCTACTAGTGAAAGTCCTAATGTCTCCCGAGCTAACTTTACAGCTTCGACATCCTTACCATCTTTTAATAAATCCCGTAAATCATCATTAATTGGATTTTCCGGTACTTGTACTTTTTTCGCAATTTGTTCGATTTTGTATGTTACACCTTTAAGATCTTCTTGTAATTGAATCACTTTAAAAACTAAATAAATGATAGCTATAAACATAACCCATTCTAAAAATGTATCCATATATACACACCCCTTATATGTTATCATTGTACACCAATTCCAAAGCACTTTTAAAGGGAGCTTTTACTTAGCTGTTTGTTACAATCGGTTCATGCTTTCCAAAGCCTTTAACTTCAAACTCGTAATTTTCCAAATCCCTTAAATATGACTGTAACATATTGTAAACATTTTCAGATCAGTCTTCTGATGATCAGTAGCAACCATTTCAGCGTTCATCCGGACATTATGATCGCCTTGATCGTTTAGTTTTTTCCAACAACTGGTGTTTCAATAATCATTCGTTCACCAACTCTAGCAATCCCATCAGCTGGTGAAGAAATAATATAGGATTATTGCTTATCCTGCGTCCCAAAAAGTTCGACGACAAATGGTCCTTCAAAGTGCTCTTTACTCCCGCCATAGAGAACGTTCAATTCATCTATTCGGCCATCGTAATAGATTGGCATCGGTGTAAACCGTAATTCAACCTAAATGGATTCATTTAAATTTGATTCATAAAACGAATTATCAAAGGGTAATATACTTTCAATTATTCCATTTTCCCTAACTTCTATTTTTCCATATGTTAAATCTAGACTTAAAATACTTCATATAGAAAAATAATTATCTATTAGCTAACTAGAGTGGGCTCGGTGAACACTTACAGAAAATATCTATGTTCAACCTACAGGAGTATATAAAAATCCCGAAGAATGACAAAACTCTCCGGGATTTTTGCTAACTTTATCCAATTTTTTGTTTCTTGATGAATATACGAACTTAAATGGATACATCGAGCGGTAAAAATTCAGACAATTGCCCTTTTCGTTTATCGAGCATAATTTGTTCTGGTTTAATTTCTGCCTCAAGAAGTAAGTCAATGTTCTGTTTAATAAATTCATCACTACCAACAATATAAAATAAACCATCTTTATCGGCTGATAATTTTTTCACTTGATCATAATAGTCTGCACGATTATCTACAAATTGAACAGTAAAATTTTTCTCAGGGACTGTTTTAAATATATCGGTGAATAAAAAGTCTCTTGATGAGTCGATGTTTAAGGAATAAATTTGTTTGATATTGTCTGCCCGTTCAAAATATTCAAGGGCGAGAGGTCTAAAGGTTGCTAAGCCGACACCTGCTGATAACAAATAAACATTTTTATTTTCTCTTTTAAGGGGAACGTTTGAGTGGGTTTTAAATAGTGCTACCTCATCGCCAACTTCAAGTGTTCGTAAAATTGATTTATATTCGGAGCATAATTCTTTAATTCGTGTTGAAATTCCAATCGTTTTCTCCCTAGGCATTGTACAAATTGACATATGACGAACTAAACCACGATTTGGCTTATCACCTTCATTAAATCCCTTCAAGGCCAAATGTGTATGAGCCCCTTCTTCCCACGTAAAACCTTCCGGAAGATTAAGATAATATGTTTTAACTTCAGCAGTTTCATCAACAATTTTATTTATCTTCGTCCAATGTATTTTCACGGTATCTCTCCTAAATCATTAGTATACTCCACTACATCCACTGTACTACAACTGATAATCATTATCAATTAAATCATCTTTTTCAAAAGATCGATGAATTTATTAAAGAATAAATATATTTGTGTGAAATTTGCCATTGACGAAGGCCATCACATCATATACAATAAGTGCAAGCAAACACTTGCATTACAATTTGGAGGTAAATTATTTGGTCTTATCCACACGGGAAAAAATTATTGAAGCAACAGTAAAACTAATTGATGAAAAGGGATATAAGGGTGCTACAACACGTGAAATAGCGAAAAAAGCAGGAGTCAATGAGGTCACTTTATTTCGTCACTTCGGCAGTAAAAAAGGAATTGTTGAAGCAATTATTGAAAAATACGGCAATATTGATTTTCTAGAATATACATTTAAACATAAAATTGTTTGGGATATTGAAAAAGATCTAAAAATGTTAGCGAGAGAATATTATTATTTGCTCGAGCAAAAACGAACAGTTATATTGCTAAGCATTAGAGAAGAAGGTAAATTCCCAGAACTAGATAATTTAATCAAACAAATTCCTTATAAATATTTAGTGACATTAGTTGACTACTTTGAAAAAATGATTGAAAAAGAAAAAATAAAAAAACATAATCCTCATACGATAGCGAGCAATTTTATTTTAATTAATTTTGGCTATTTCATGCTCAAAGCGAGACTCCATCCATCAGAAGATCACTTATCAATCGATGAATTCATTAATCAAAATATTGATTTTTTTATTCAATCGCTTCAATAATTTTTTTAACTATAATGCAAGCAAGTACTTGCTTTATTGAAAGGAGAATAACGATGAAAGTTTTCAAAAGTTTTTTTAAACAAAAAGAAACGTTGTTTGGTATTTTAGCTGCTATGATGTTCCAATTAATATTTGTTGTCGTTTGGTTGACAGGCTATGATGGAGTTTATGACCGAACCAATCAATTTAAAGTCGGAATAGTTAATGAGGATTCAGAGGTCGGAGAAAAAATAGTCACAGCATTAAAAATCAGCGAATTATTTGAATTAAATAACATGGATCATTTTGATGAAGCTAAAAAAGAACTCGATCAAAGAAACATAAATATGTTAATCTACCTGCCAGAACATTTAACTGAAAATTTATTAGCCAACGAAAATGCTTCCATTGAATATTATATTAATCAATCTTCACCAATGGTAACGAAGCAAATAATGGAAAAAGCAGCAACTGAAATAAATAAAAACATAAATGAACAAATTCAACAGATGTTCGATAAACAAATGTCCAAGGAAGTCCCCCAGGAATTACTCTCCCAATTAGAAAATGATCATACACTTGCTGAATTATTAAGCGAAACAGTAATTGCCATGCAAAGCAACTATAAGCAAACGAGATTGCAAGAAAAAGTTATTAAAACGAACGCCAATGAAACGTTTACCGCTACGATGCTACCTTTATTAATTGTCTTAGCATCTTATATTAGTGCAATGCTCATTAGTCAACATTTACAATTTGCTGAGAGAAAGCTCAGGCACAAACAGAAAAAAGTATCATTATTTATTAGTCGACAAATCATTAATATTTTCGTCGCAATTATTATATCACTGCTGACAATCAGTCTCATATATTTATTTAAAATGAGTAGTGGACAAAAATTCTTTCTACTATGGGGTTTTCAAACGATTTTAATGTTTAGCTTTTTAGCACTATCACAAATTTTTGTCATGTTATTTGGAAATATCGGGATGGTTTTTAATATCGCATTAACTGCGATACAATTAGTTAGCTCAGGTGCCATCGTTTCCCGTGAATTATTATCACCCTTCTATAATAGTCTTGGAAAATTATTACCTGCAACCTATGGTGTAAATAGTTATTTTAGTTTCGTCTTTGGCGGCGGTAGTGTTACAACGGATATGAAATATTTAGTGGCTATTATATGTGTATTATTAATCATAGCAATATGTGTTCAAGGAATCATTTTTATTGTAGGAAAGTTCCGTTTAAATACTACAAACAAAATATAATTTTTAAGTCATTCAAGCTATCTTTGAAAAAACTAGATAAAAATTTTCAATGACAAATTTATCTTAAAAATCGTAATCTCCCTCGACCTTAGGCATACATTCCTAAGGTCGAGTCACTTTTCATAGACAATCAATTTCTTCTTTGCATATAAAAAGCCTCGACTTTATTGTCAAGGCTCTATACTTTAAAACATTGTTCGTTTATTGTATTTTGTTGTTAATTTCATTTATTTTTCAATACACGTTTTTTAATATACTCATTTTCAATAATATGAAGATGCTTCTCTTCTATTCGACGGTTATACTTTTTGATAAACTGCTGTTGTTTATCTGTATCAAATTCATTCTCATCAACCCGTTCAGGTGTAAAAAATGCTTGAACAAGCTCAAGTCTTCTGTATATTAAAGGTATTGCAATTCCCGCGACTATAGGTACAACGATAATAGCAACTAAAAATGCTTTTGTTTCGAAAATGTCAAAAAATGTTTGCATCATCTTGACCGCCCCTTTCATAAACGTGGGAAATCTAATATATTTATTAGCATTCGAATGTATATGAACAATTATACCTACAATAAGGTCTTTAGTCTAGTTAAGTGTAATTTTGCATAGCAAATTATCTATATTTTTTCTATATATTACTTATGAGATAGTAAGATAACAATTTTTTATTTGCGCCAAAATGTCGAGCAGTTCGCCTTGTCCTTAATATTAAATTCAATGATTTCCCTTAGTAATGAATAATTAACTTCTTTATTCCAAGGTACTTGTATAAGTTGTTGCGTATGATTATATCCCGCATCTTTAATTTTTTTGGAAAATTTATCAATGACTACTTTTTCCGGAGCGACCGCTAAATGATTTTTCGCTATACTAAAGGCGATAATAAATGTTCCGTGATTAGTAAACATCGGCTGATTCCATTTTATTTCGGGAACTAACTGTGGAAACTGTTCACTTACCCAGGTTAACACTTCTAGCGTACGTTCCCTGTTTGTTGGAGATTCTATTTTCGCTAAAAAATCAGAGAATACTTTCAACCTATTTCTCCCCTTTCGATTTTACACTTACAAGTTTTATATATTACGCCGATTTTACCTTTTTAAATTTCCAAAAACATGGGTTGCCATTATTATTTAGAGACATTAATTTTATTATGGTCTTTTCTCACATTAATATTTGCCTTTCTGTAAGCATCAAAAATTGATATGCCGCTGGAGATAATCATTATTCCAATGACACCCCATACAATGCTGTTTTTAATAATTGTTGGTGATTGATTAAACAATTGACTTAATTCTTGCAAAAATTCCGACGTAAATAGATTGGCCCGGTTTAAGATAATTACAAATAAAAGGCCAGTAACAACTTCTTTAGCGGCTAACAATGTCGCAACTTTCTTAGTCCATTCCTTTTTAATCATTTGATAAATAGAGAAAATAACTTCCGCTCCAATAATTAAAAGGATAAACGGCCAAAAAAACATGAGTACTTCTTGATTAAAAGCGGGTGTCACCATTCTTAAGCCATTATCACTACTTTCATAAACACCAAGTAAATGATCAGCATAAAAGTAAACGCTGACCCAAACCGCTGTCCATAATAAACTTAAGAACGGTTCAAACGTTTTGATTAATTTTTGTTTAGGAACATGTTTCATATGTTTTAAATCTTCGGGTGTCCACGATTTAAACCGCATCGATACGGGTGAGTCGTCTTTTTTCTTATCCGATCTCTCAATAATCGTAAATATTAGAGTTAACCAGAAAAATATTTGAATAAACATATTAACGATAACCCAAATACCTTGACTAAATATTGTAATTAACATTTCTAAAACCGCACCGGATGGGAAGGGATTTAAAACACTTTCAGCTACGGTAACAATTAATGAAATAATAATCGCAATAGGAACAATCATCTTTAATAAACTTATATAAACATCATAATATTTCGGTCCAATTAAATGCATCGGTTGCTCACTATATTTACTCGCTAAAACAGCTGGATGGCCTAAAGTAGTTAAAACATCCTTTACATTTTCTTCAGAATAATTATCAGGTAACATATCGTAAATAGTTGATTCTAACTCAAGAGCTAAATCATCATTATTTTTATCCGGTAATCTTCGTATAACTTCATCAATATACAAATTAATCAAATTCATTTTTATCCCCTTCTTCGCTTAACACATGATAAAGTTTATTTGTGTTTTTAATCCACTCATTCCTCACTTGCTGAAAAACATCTGTTCCAAACTCACTTAATTCATAATATTTGCGTGGCCTTGCTCCCGTCGTATCCCAATGGCTCACTAATAAATCCTGTTTTTCTAAGCGTCTTAATAATGGATATAATGTACTTTGTTCAATAGTAATACCGAGCTCTTCCAAGGACTGGGCCAGGGAATAACCGTATTGTGGTTTCCTAAGTTGGCTTAAAACGGCTAATGTTAAATTACCCCTTCTTAATTCAGTTAAAAGTGAATCAATTATACGTTCCATTACTTCTCCTCTTTTTCTATACTATATGTCATACACTATATACTGTACATCATACATTATTATGTAAAATAAAATCAAGGTTATTTTTATTTAAATTTAAACGTTTAACAATAGTTATGATTCTAAAACTATTTACCCTTTTTTGTAATAACCCGCCTAGACATTATCTATTTCTTTTAAATGTCCATAAAAATTAGTATTATTGCGTGAGGACGGTTACTTTATTAATAAAAAAACTGATATAATAGTAAAAAATATAAAGAGGTTATTTATAATGACTAATAAAAATTTTCATATTGAAACATTTCAAGAAGCAGGTGAAGTAATCTTACCGGCCTTTAATATCCCTTATATAGCAGGTAAAGTTATTGGTATTTATACAGATCTGACAAAGGCACACCATTTATTAAAGGCATTTTCAGCTTATAAAAATATAGATATCCATTTAAAGGAAGATGCTTTATATGAGCGTTTAACTGTTAAAGAACATATAAAATTTTTTCATAAACTTTATCAAAGTGCAGAACCCGTAAGTTCCCTAGTGAACAGCGTAGGACTAAACCATGTGATGAATACTAAAATAAGGGATCTTAATGAAAGTGATGCAAGGAAGCTGCATTTTGTTAAATATTATTTAAGTCGATATACTAGTCTCGTTTTAGACGAGCCCTTTCAAAATATAAATCGTCAAGCTAAGCAAGTGATAATTAATATTATTGAAAGTTTTAATAAAAAAATGGTTATTATTATTTCAAGTAACTTAGAAGATCTCATTGATGCCTGCGATAATATTTACCGCTTAGATAAAAATGGAATGAAACTATTAGATATTAATAACGAGCAAACACAATCCGATGAATCTACAGATACAGGCGATCTACGAATCGATAAAATACCAACGAAAAAAGACGACAAAATAATTTTATTTAATCCACCGGAAATTGATTATATTGAAAGTGTTGAGGGAGAAGTTAATGTATATGTTTCAGGTGTTTCCTATCCATGCTCACTAACTTTAACGGAATTAGAAAAACGACTTGTACCTTTAGGGTTTTTCCGTTGCCATCGCTCGTATATTGTTAATTTACAAAAGGTACGGGAAATTATTACATGGACACGTAACAGTTTTAGCTTATCTATTGATACGGCAGATAAAGTTACCGTGCCTCTTTCTAGAAATAAATTACCAATTCTTAAAAAAATAATCGGAATATAGGTTATTTCCTGGGAAATATATGCTCAATTTACCATCATCATGCTCCGTTCACCCGTGAATATACTCTTTTCACCGAAAATATAATGCTCATATATATATTTTAAATTACTATAAGGGTAGCAAGGACATACGGAGGAGCTGATTAAATGACAAAGGTTATTGATGTGAACCATTTGGAGAAAGCTTACGAACAAAAAAACGTTTTACAAGACATTTCATTTTCCATTCAACAAAAGGAAATATTTGGATTGCTAGGACCGAGCGGAGCTGGAAAAACAACTATTATAAAAACTTTAACCGCTCAATTGTTGTTCGAAAAGGGTGATGTAAAAGTTTTCCAAAAACCTGTTTCTCATATGAAACAAAATGTAAATCGTAAAAAAATGGGCATTTTGACAGATAATAGTGGTTTATATATCCGATTATCAATTGAAGAAAATTTATTATTGTACTGCCAATTGTATGATGTACCAAAAACAGCTATAAAAGAAGCGTTAAATTTTGTTGGGCTTTATGACGACCGAAAGAAAAAAGTAAGCAAACTATCAAAGGGAATGTTGCAAAGGGTTGTTTTAGCAAGATCCATTTTGCATAAACCGAGATTACTTTTTTTAGATGAGCCAACCTCATCCCTCGATCCAACGAGTACAGCCCATATTCATAAAGGTTTACGGAAATTAAACGAGATGGGAACGACTATTTTTTTAACGACCCATGATATGTTAGAAGCTGAAAATTTGTGTAACCGAGTCGCTTTCTTACATGAAGGTGAAATAAAAGCTATTGGTTCACCGAAGGAATTAAAGGAACAATATAGTGAAAATACGATTACCATTGAAAAACAAAATGGCGAAGTGGAAGTCATTCACAATGAACCAAAGCAAGCACAGTTTGTTTACGATTTAATGAATACCTCACAAATTAAAAGAATTTATACAAATGAACCAAATTTAGGAGAAATATTTATGACAATAACAGGGAGGGATTTAACATGAAACATATTTCATTATCAAGAATTCAAGCTATTTTCATGAAGGATTACCGGGAATTTTCGCGAAATTATGCCGTTTCAATTATGATATTCATGCCTATTGTTATAGGGTTTTTATATAATAAAATAGGCTTTGATCTTGATATCTTGTCATTATTAATAATAGCTTTTACATTGGGTATTGTTACAACCTTTATTCAAGCGAGCTTTATTGCTGAAGAAAAAGAACGAAATACTTTACGGAGTTTGTTATTATCCCCGGCATCATTACTTGATATTTTAATAGGTAAAAGTTTGTTAGTCGCTCTAATTACTATTTTTACATTAGGTGTTAGCTTTTGGATTATTTCTTTCATGCCAAATACTATATATATGATAGGAATTATACTATGTGTCTTTTTTTATTGTGCCCTCGGTATTATTTGCGGTTTGTTTGCTAATTCAACATTAGAAGCTACTTATACAATTTTACCCGTCGTTATAGTCTTTGCATTTAGCGGATATTATCTCGCCTTTGAGAATGAGTTTGCAGTTTTAAAAGTTATGCAATGGCTTCCAAGTTCACAACTAATGGAAATTGTAGCTGGAAATAATGTACCTACAGCTTTTATTGTTATTATTTTATGGCTTTTTGTCTCTTGGCTAGTGGCAATTCTACTTTGCAAAAAGCGGATGGTTGATTAATTATTTATTAAAGTTGTCTATGCATTAGATGTATAGACAACTTTTTTATACTTAAACCCCTTCCCTTAAATCTCGTCTATTGTATCCGAAGTATCCTAATGCCATTAAAACGGCACTAATAACTGTTATTGTCATAAAAACATATCCACTAAAATCATCCATTGGCATTTGTGGAATCCAACTTTGAATAGCTGTTTTTAAAAACCATTCAGGTAAATCTAATATGTCACCAAAATAATTTAATAAAAAGGAAAAAGTTAGATAAATATAAACAAACTTACCTAATGTTGGTACCCATCCAAGGGCAAAAGCTGCAAGACTAGTAAAAAATAATACAGATGGAAATAGGTTATAGCCAACTACAAAAAAATCAAACACATTCATTGTAGTGCTTTCATCCATTACTGCAACTGCCGTAGCACCAAGTCCACCGGAAGCTAATAAAACACCTACTGTACCTACAAATATTGCTAAACTAATTGTTGTCCAATAAAGTTGACTTCTAGTAACTTTAGTCGCAAAAATTTGACTTAAATGAGAGCGATTTTCCACCGTGAATAATTTATTGACGACGGCGATTGGTAAAATGGCAACTAAACTAATCATAACCATCATAATTGTAGCGGTAAAAGACTCTTCAATTGAAATATTAGAATGGGTAAACATTTGTTTCATCAATTCATTACTCTCTAGAAAAGTTTGCATATCCCCATAAATTGAACCATAAGCCGCTCCTAAAATTACAAAAGCAATCAACCAACTAATCATAATACCTTTATTTATTTTAATAAATAATCCGTGGATTGATAACAAAGACTTTTTAGCTTTCCCTCGCCCATCTTTTTGTGGTAGGTAGCTAGCTCCCATATCACGCGCCCCTTCAAGCCCAAAGGAAATAATGACAACAATCATACTGAAAACAAAGGCAAAAATGAGTGGCAACCAATTATTTTCAGTAAAGGGATACGTTAAATATGTCCACCCAAGAGGATTAAACATTGTCAAGTTTATATTAGAAATATCCGTAGCACCCCGAACAATATAAAGCAGTCCAATAACTGCTAAAGATGAACCTGTTGCTGCGGATGAAGTTGGCATAATTTGTGCCATTAAAAGAGCAATTACCGCTCCAATTACCCCTGCCATCCCAATAGTTGCCCCAAATAAAAAGGAACCTTCGACGGTAATCGTCTCAGCACCAAAACTTATCATTAAAAGGGCAATAAAAATAGCTAATAGAGCATTTATAAAAAACGTTTCAACAATTGTCGCTAGTGAGTTCGCTTGACGTCCTACTTGAAAGGAACGGACAAGTTCTGTAAGGCCAAGGTCTTCCTCCTTACGTGTATGTCTGACGACATGCAATAAGGATACTATGATTGCAAACAAACTACAGAACAATAACATCTCATGGGAATACATTGCCCCTAAAGTATAGTCAGTTGCTGTTTTTACAGGTGTAGGACCTACCATTGATATCATAGCCGGATTTTGCAAAGTTTCAAACATACCTACTAACCCTTGTCCTTTTCCAATCTCTTTAAAAGCTGGAACAAAACCACCTGAAAACATTCCGAGTCCTAAAATCCAAATAACAAGTTTTTTCCAATCACGTTTTAAAAACAATACAAATAGCATGTTCCAACGGGCAAATTTTTCGTCCATTTATTATCAAACTCCTTTCCGATGTTTAGCTTTCATAATGACGCATAAATAAATCCTCAAGTGTTGGTGGAACAGCATCAAACTGCTTAACACCTAGTTTGGTCGCTTCTATTAAAATATCATTGATATATTCATTGTCCGCCGAAAAAGTCGCTACATTATCTTCCAATACGAAATCGTGTACACCATTTACATGAGCCATTTCAGATACATCACTCTCTGTCGTTAAAGTTATCGATGAACGAGTGAGATGACGCAATTCATCAAGGGAACCGGATTCAACAATTTCCCCTTGGCGAATAATAACAACCTTATCCGCTAAACGTTCAACTTCACTCAAAATATGGGAAGAGAGTAGAACAGATTTACTTGACATCTTTAATTTACCAATCTCTTCTTGAAAAACTTGTTCCATCAAAGGATCAAGGCCTGATGTTGGCTCATCAAAAATATATAAATCCGAATCAACAGATAATGCTGCAATTAACCCAACCTTTTGACGGTTTCCTTTTGAATATGTTTTCGCCTTTTTCTTAGGGTCTAATTCAAATCGCTTAATCAAGTTATCGCGCTTTTGCTTGTTCCCGCTCCCATGTAATTTCATAAACAGGTCAATAATTTCTCCCCCTGTTAAATTTCCCCACAATGTTACATCCCCGGGAACGTAAGATATACGTTTATGAATAGCAATACTATCTTTCCAAACATCTTTACCAAAAACTTCAGCACGACCAGCACTACGTTTTATCATTCCTAATAAAATACGAATTGTTGTCGACTTACCCGCGCCATTAGGACCTATGAAACCGACGACTTCCCCTTTACCTACCGTAAAAGTTACATCCCTAAGTGCTTTGAATTTACCAAATGTTTTTTGTAAACTTTCCACTTTTACAACATGTTCCATAATATACACGCTCCCCACCTTAACTGTTGAACATCAAGAACTACTGACACTCAAAAAGAAAACTACTTTTAAAATTATTAGCGCCTATCAACGATATGTCGATTTAGATGAATATCGTCTAAAACAATATAAATCTATTAGTAGCGATAATAGTTTGTATATAGCATATTATTTATAAAAGCTTGTTTTCATCACATCAATATATTCGTAAAACTCATCCCAATATTGATTGAAATTAAGTTTACGAAAATCTTTGTTTTTTAAATGGGCTCTCATTTCAATTTCATAGCCATCAAAAGCCCACCGGATAATTTGAAACGCTTTTTTTGGATCAACATCTTCACGAAACAATGAATAATCAATATTTTCATACGTCATTTTGTCCGCTTGCAATTGTAACTTTTTTATTTTCTTTAAAACATTTTCATCAATTGAATCGTCATTTAAAAAAATCGTAGATAAAAATTGCATGGTATTTGGATACCTTTGTAGAAAATCCATTTTTATGGTTGCAATATTTTTAAGTCTAGCGAACAAATCACGTTTACTGGCATCGACCAAACGTAAAAATTTTTGTTCAACAATATCGATTGCATAGTCGATCAAATACAAATAAAGGCCTCTTTTACTATCAAAGTAGTTGAACAATGATCCTTTAGAAATGTTAGCCATTTTTATAATTTCATTCGTTGATGCTTTATCAAATCCTCTTTGTGCAAACTCTTTCATCGCAGCGTTAATAATTTGTTTTTGTTTATCATCTGTTAAATTATGAAACTTAGAATAAATGATGTTAACCCCCATTTACTAATATTTAACTGACCAATCCGGTCAATGTAAGTTTACCGAATATGACCGCTCTGGTCAAGATAAAGTTTTTTACCCCTTTGATTTAAAAAAACTGTTAACCAAAGTCAATCTATTCCACGATAAAAGTCATACATATTTTGTACAGATTAATAAATGAGTGATATGTATTTTAGAAGTAAAATGATTAAGGAAAGATCACACTAATTATTTTAAAATACTTTTCATACTTTTGAATTCGTTATTGTTTCTCCATTAACATATGATCGAATGACATCTGACATTAGCTAATTGATCTACACTATAAAGTTGAGTAAACTTTCTTCTAGTTTAACTAAACCGTTTTTGTAATTATTAAATTAAATCTATAATTATTAATGTCATTAATTGCCAAACAATCGAAGTGACCCTTTAAATTTAGTCAATATATTTGGGCAACTGCATATACTAACGATTGAATATTAAATGACAGGAATGATTATACATGAATGATAAGTCATCAAGAGGGAAAAAATCAGTTGGGCAAAACGCGAAACAACAACAGCTAGACAAATATCGCATCTCTAATGTTGGAAAACCTTTGACAACGAATGAAGGTAGAAAAATATCTAACGACCAATATCAATTAAAAGTCGGGCCAAGGGGACCTTCATTACGGGAAGATCGTGATTATTTAGAAAAAATGACACACTTTGTCAAAGAGGAAATACCCGAAAGAATTGTTCACCCAAGAGGATACGGTGCACACGGAGAGTTTGTTTGTTATAAATCAATGAAACATGTCACAAAAGCTTGCTTTCTACAAGAGGCTGGGCAAAAAACTCCAGTTTTTAATCGATTTTCTACTGTACAAGGAAGAAGAGGTTCTAAGGATACTGCAAGGGATATGCGTTGCTGGGGTGCAAAGTTTTATACAGAGGAAGGAAATTATGATTTAACGACAATTAATAACCCTGTGCTTATTAACAATGATGCAATGAAATTCCCTGATGCTATGCATGCGTATTTTAATAATATTCGGGATGAAATGCCAACCGCTTCAGGAGCCCATGATACCTTTTGGGATTACGTTGCTAATAACCCTGAAGGACTCCATCAGGTGTTATGGATTATGTCTGATTATGGCATAGTTAGAAGTTATCGGATGATGTCGGCTTGGTCCATTAACACCTATCTATTTATCAATTGGGAAGGAGTTCCAACTTTTGTTAGATTTGTTTGGAAACCCGTCCTTGGTGATCACGCATTACTTCAGGATGAAGCCCAAAAAATTGGTGGTATTGATCCGGACTTTCATCGACGTGACTTAAGAGAGGCTATTGACCGAGGCGCTTATCCCGAGTATGAATTAGGTGTACAACTGGTTCCGAAAGAAGATGAATTCAAATATGACTTTGATATATTAGATCCAACAAAGTTTTGGCCAGAAGAATTAATACCTGTTGAGATTATTGGTAAGTTAACATTAAATCGAAATGTTGACAATTACTTCGCTGAACTAGAGCAATCGACCTTTAGCCCAGGCAATGTTGTTCCAGGTATTGACTTTTCTAATGATCCGGTTCTGCAAGGTAGATTAGCTGCCTATTTACCAGCGCACATACATCGACTCGGTCCAAACTTTCAAGAGCTACCAATTAACCAACCTATTTGTCCGGCACATAACAACCAGCGCAGGGGACTAGCAAGATACCGAATTGATGATGATCGAGTATGGTATCATAAAAATTCATTAGCCGATAATACGCCACATACCACTCCGCCTGAAGAAGGTGGCTATGAACATTATCCGGAGAAAGTTGAAGGGCATAAAATTAGAGCAAGAAGTAAATCCTTTTCTGATTATTTTACTCAACCTAGAATCTTCTGGAACAGTTTATCAAAAGTAGAAAAACAACATTTAGTTAAAGCCCTAAGTTTTCAAATAGGTAGTTGCGTTAACGAGTCTGTCCGTCAACAGGCTGTTAATTTGCTCGTCAACGTCGATCAAGAAATGTCTTATATTGTCGCTGATAATGTGGGGGTGAAACGACCTGAGGGAACGCATGTGCCTGTATCAACAAGTTATCCATCTCTTAGTATGATGAATTCACCATATTATCCAAATACCCAAAAAGTAGGCGTACTCATTGGAGATGGATTTAATAGCAACGAGATTATGAACGCGCTAAATGTACTAAAACAAAATGGAGCTTTTGTCGTCATTGTGAGTGAAACCCTTGGAACGGTAACAGGCTCTGATGGCACAAAACTTAAAGTGGATAAAACATTTTTAACATCAAGTCCTTATTTACTTGATTCACTCTATATAGTTGGTGGTAAAGCTAAAAATATGGAGAAGTTTAACAAGGATATTACGTACTATACAAATGTTGCCTATAAACATTATAAACCAATCGGCGTTGCAACAAATGCTCAATCTTATATTCAAGCGTCAGATACAAATAATTTAGCGGGTGTCGTTTTCGCAGCAAATAACCCTAATTTTGGACGGGAATTTGTTGATGCAGTAGCAACACAAAGATTTTGGAATAGAACTTAAGTAGTTATTTGTATCACTTAACAGATTTTAAAAAATTAAATCATAAGCGAACGGACTAAATCAATTATATTTTGATTCAGTCCGTTTTTTTCAAATGAAATAATACTGTTATTCTTTTTTTAAAAAACCTTATCTTTCTGCATAAAGTCCCTTTACTTTTTCTTCCGTTATTTTTTTACTAGGACTACTGACTTTCGTTACTAAAACTACAAATATTAAATAAAAGAGCCCATTCCTAAATATATGTATACAGGTATGTGTAAATTTGTATACATATATAGAGAAACCCTTCCAATGACATATGAGAATAAAATTGAACTACCTATTAAATAAATAATTTGTAGTATTTTTGCCTTAATATGAACATAAATAGACGTAATAGGTGATAACAGGGCAAAGAGAATCAATATAAGTTGTCCGATGAAAATAGTTTCCGCTGTAGTCCAACTAATCGAAAAATATGAACTATCTACTAACGTTCCAATTATTAATTTAAATGATGTTAAGAAGATTACTACACCAATTGTTAAATAACCAAGTGTATAAAACATTTCCGCTTTATGAGTAAATGGTCGTTTAATCACTTGACGTATAACAATTTCCGACACTAACAAAAGAAATGGCAAACTTAATAAGGAATATAAGTAAAGTTTCGGTAGATCTGCTTCGAAAATTTGAGTAATTAATTTAATTATATTAATTAATATTTCCATCTGACTTCACTCCAGCTGTAATATACGATTATATCTCGTCATCAAAGGATAAATTTACTGGTTCATCAAGTAGTTCCGATTGTATTTCAAGATTAGTTGTCTTTACATCTTCACTAACTTCTTCAAAGGTAAATTGATCAGCCCATACATGTCCTCTACCCATTAAAATAATCCCAAACGATATAATTGAACTATTTGCTGGTATATCTAAAACAATTGAATAACGATTCCAATTCGTATTCCCTTTAATCGGACGATCGCTCATATTATCAAACTGTAATACATCTTCAGAAGCATCATCAACCCGCATCCACATACTTGCAAAGGATTCGACGTTTTTCGTTTTTAAAAAGCCGGATAGTCTTATTCGCTTTCCAATAAATTTATCCGCTTTAAATTGTTGCATCATCGTCGCAAAATTTGTTTGATCGATCACCGTTTTAGATTTTAAATAACCCGACGCTTTTCCCTGATGAACGACTTCATGATCAAGTCCCATCTCATAATTAAAGGGGTCAGACCCACTTAAAAACCAACCCTTTACTTGCTTTTCCATATAAGACTCCTCCTTTTTTAAAATACGTGACATCAATTTTCTATATTGTCCAGGTGGTAATTGATAAGTTTTTTTAAAAGCTCTTGTAAAAGCTTCTTGGGATTGAAATTGATAATAAAAGGCAATATCTAGAATCCTTTCATTCGTAAAGAGCAATGCCGTTGAAGCCTTTGCTAAACGGCGCATGCGAATATATTCGGTTATAGACATTCCTACCTTTGTGTAGAAAATCCGGTGAAAATGAAATTTAGAAAAGCCAGCTTGTTGGGCTATATCATCCATTGTCAAAGATTCATTTAAATGCTCTTCAATATAATCAATCGATTGTTTAATAACTGCTTCGTAATGCATGGAAGGTTCCTCCAATCAATTATAGAATAACAAAAGTAAAAGATTTATTTTTGATATTTTTTGCTAAATGACCATTTTAAGGGGCGTAAACTTTACATACTTATCAATAATATTTTAACTACTTTTTTGAAAAAATCGATTCTAAAACTCTTTCAAATGATTATGCTGTACGTAAGCCTAACCAAATTCACATCTTTTACATAAAATATAACAGAATTTTAGAGAGGTGGTTTTATTGAATCATCAAACGAAGGAGTTTGTAGGCGCCTGGATGCAAGCCATTGGAACAATTATGTCAGCTATTGGTAATACGCCAACGATTAAAAAAACTGAAATTTCTTCTATGAATCTTGATTTATGGGGAAATGTCCTACAAGGAACGGGAAATGCTTTAATAGCGGATAGTGAAGAAGGAGTATCACTAGATAAAATTGGTAATAAAGTACAAACAGTGGGAAACATGGTTATCGTTTTAGCATTTTTAACACCTATAAGTGAACAAGTCAAGACAGAGTTAAATATTAAAGGCAATATGATACAAGCCGTGGGAGGAAGCCTTTCCTTTGCAGATGCATTAAATGAGGAAATTACCGTAGTTACCTTATACGATATTTACGGTAATCTCCTGCAAATAATCGGCAATTCTATGCAAAGTATAGGTGGAAGAAAATCTCTAAAAGAAAACGACGGAGAGACCATTAATACTATTGGTAGTTGGGTTCAAGCGATTGGTTCAGTTTTAACATTAATGAGTACAATTAAAGCAGCTGAAAATAATCAGGCAGTAGTAAATTAAACGATTGTACATACTAACGATAATATTTATTCATGCTGTTTTCGCCTATTTCTTCTATCAATTAAGATTAATATTGATAGCACAACGATACTTAAAATAATAATAAATAAAAGGGATAAATAAACCATTAGTGTACCTTCAACTGGCTCATCAAACGTTAATAGAGCAACATCCGGATCGTATATGCCACCCGATGATATGTAGCGTGTTACCTCCAAGTAAACGAGATGAAATAAAATACTCGCCCATAGAATTCCCGTGTAGTGACGATATAATTGTAAAGCAATCCCAAATACGTATAACAAAATGATATATTCAACACCAACTGTAAATGGCTCCCCTAAAAGAAGGGTTTGTAATGCGATAACAATCGTCGGTATACAAACAAAAATAATTGGCTGTAAAAATAAGGATGCTATAAAACTGAACTTCTTACGTAATTCATTAAAAATGAGCCCACGGATAAAGACTTCCTCAGGAAAAGCTTCATACAAAAAAGCTGTTAATGTGTTTATTCCCACGGCAATAATAACTGTACTCGTTAAATTTAACTTAACATTTTCGAT
>Ga0079225_10000586_pt1 | contig 19747 bp, 23 predicted proteins | sample Poulit2012_FD_76344 | JGI IMG/M metagenome (GOLD analysis project Ga0079225, IMG submission 76344) | Agricultural soil microbial communities from Georgia to study Nitrogen management - Poultry litter 2012 | ecosystem: Environmental > Terrestrial > Soil > Agricultural land | place: USA: Georgia... | reverse complement strand
GTGTGGTTCCTGCCGGGGCGGGGGTGTCAGCGCCAGGTGGAAGCGGGTGTAGGTGACACACTCTGCGACCGGAGTGAAACCGAGTCGGCGCAACAAGGCGACACTGGCGTGGTTGCCGTGGGTGACACCGGCGAACATGTCCGTGGCACCCAAAACAGTGGAGGATTGTTCGATGAGCGTGGCGCAGGCTGCGCTTGCCAGACCTTGCCCCGTGGCGGTCTGGGCAAGCCAGTAACCCAGGCTGTAGTGGGGCGGAGCAGCGGCGATGATGCTCGCCTGGCCCACCAAGGTGCCATGGAGCCATATGCCATAAGCGCGTTCCTTCTTGCCGGGGTGGGCCAGTGCCTGCTCGATCTCTCCTTCGGATGCCCTGATCTGGTCGGTGAAATCTCCATGGCGCGTCAGATGAGCGCGGTTGGCCTGCAAAAGAGCCCTGTAGTCGACAGAGTCAGCGGGGGTGAGCACGCGCAAGGACACACCGGGAATCGGTGTGGGCAGCGTCTTTGGCAAGGCATCGAGGGAGAAGTGACCCATGGCGGTCACGGTAGAGGGCCATGGGTCTTCCATACCACCGAACATGCGCTGCCCGTGTACGCCTGTTGGTGGAAGGCTCAGCCGATGGGGGCGTAGCGATTCCAGCTTCCTTCGGCCTGGGCAATGACCGGAGCAGGGATCTGGAACACAAGTTGGCACAGTGCAAAGTCGACGCACAAACCTTGAAGCCTGTCCATCCTCGAGCACGGTTGACAGTCGTCTACAGGTGGGTACAGTACTTGCGTCCTGTTGTCGACCGATGAGGTGGACGTTGCGCATCTGAGGTTTGCGATCATCACGCGGATACGGCCTTTGGCCGGATCTTTCGCGTGGTTACGACCTCGGTGCATGAGCCGTCCCTTGCTCCACAGGACCTTTTCACCTTCTGCCCGGCCGTCGGCCGCGTGGTGCTCGCATACGAAGCCCCTTTTCCACAACGCTTCCGACTGTGAGAGAACACCATGTCTTACCCCGGCACCTCCGAGGTCTTGGTGACCTGTTCCGACCTGACCTTCACCTGGCCGGAGGGGACCACCGTCTTCGACGGGCTGTCCCTGTCCACCGGCCGAGGGCGTATCGGCCTGGTCGGCACCAACGGCTCAGGAAAGTCCACACTGATGAAACTGCTGGCCGGTGTGTTGCGCCCGGACCGTGGTTCGGTGACCGTCCACGGACGCTTGGCCTATCTACCGCAGAACATCACGCTCAACACCCAACCAACCGTCGACCACGCCCTGGGCATCGCCGACAAGCGCGCCGCCTTGGGTGCCATCGAGTCCGGCGATGCCTCCGAGGCCAACTTCGAAATCATCGGAGACGATTGGGACGTGGAAGAACGCGCGCAGGCCACCCTGGAAACGCTGGGATTGGGCGGCATCGGACTGGATCGCACCGTGGGCGAACTCTCCGGTGGGGAGACGATCCTGCTGCGTCTGGCCGCGCTGCTCATCGAACGCCCCGACGTGCTGCTGCTGGACGAACCCACCAACAATCTGGACCTGTTCGCCCGTCGGCGCCTGTATCAGGCCGTGGACACCTGGCGGTCGGGCACCCTGATCGTCATCAGCCACGACATGGACCTACTGGAGCGGGTGGACCGCATCGCCGAGCTGCACAAGGGCGAAGTGACCTGGTACGGCGGCGGCTGGTCGGCCTATCAGGAGGCGTTGGGCATCCAACAGGAGTCCGCCGAGCGGGCTCTACGCGCGGCCGAGTCCGACGTACGCAAACAGAAGAAGGAACTGGCCCAGACCCAGATCAAGCTTGCTCGACGTCGGCGCACCGCCAAGAAGGCCGCGATCGAGGGGGGTCTTTCCAGGAAAGTCCGAGGTACGCTCAAGCGCTCGGCTCAGGTGTCTGCGGGCAAGCTCAAGGGCCTGCACCAGGACCGGCTCCAGCAAGCACGCGATCGTCAGCAGGAGGCGGCCGACGATGTACGCAAGGACGCCGAGGTCAGGGTGGAGCTACCGCATACCGCTGTGCCCAACGGGCGGGACGTGGCCCGGATCACCGGTTTGTGTCTTCGGCATGGCCTTTTGGTCAACGCCGATCTGCTGGTGAGCGGGCCCGAGCGGATCGCCCTGGTGGGCCGCAACGGTGCTGGCAAGACCTCGCTGTTGCGCACTTTGGCCGGTCAACTGGCCCCGCTCGAGGGCGAGGTGAAGGTGATGGTGCCCTGGCGTTTCCTGCCCCAGCGCCTGGACCTGCTGGATGAAAAGCTCTCGGTGTTCGACAATGTCGCCGGTGCCGCCCCGGGTGTGTCCCCGCAGGACATTCGCGCCCAGTTGGCCAAGTTCTTGTTCCGGGGAGCTCGTGCTGCGCAGCAGGCCGGCACACTTTCGGGTGGGGAACGTTTCCGAGCGGCGCTGGCCATGACCATGTTGGCCGCCCCGGCCCCGCAGCTGTTGATGTTGGATGAGCCCACCAACAACCTGGACGGCTCCAGCGTCCGTCAGTTGACCGGTGCTCTGTCGGCCTACAAGGGTGCTTTGTTGGTGGCCTCGCACGATCTGCCGTTCCTGGACTCGGTCGGGATGGACCGATGGCTGTTTCTGGACGAAGGACTGAGGGAGACCACCGCTGAGCAGGTGTGGGATCTGTTGGAGGGCAGGCAGGGCGAGCAGGAGTGATCGGGCAGGTTTTTTTCGTGCCCGCGTGGCGAGATGAGGTTCGCCCTCCTTCAGGACTTCTACCTGCCGTGATACGCGTGCTACGGGTACGAGTTCTTGCACCCGACACGGGGCCGCCAGGTCCATGCTGGGGAACATGTGCGCCCGCCTCACCGAGGCCTGGGCCGACAACTCCCTACGCCCCCTGAAGCGGTGATCTGCTCCACCGTGTGTCCGGCTCACGTTCACAGGTCTTGCCGGAAGTTTTGGGACTCCGGTCCCACCAGATCGGTGATGAGAGCAGCCAGCGTCGCGGGGGCTTCCAACCAGGGGAAAGCAGTATGGGTGGACCCACGCATCACATGGGTTTGGGGGACGTTGCGTGACAACACCGTGCGGATCGCAGTGCCCAGTCCAGCGTTTTTCCCGGAGTAGACGGTGAACCGCTCAGGGGAAGCGCTGAGGTGGGCGAACCAGTCTTCCTCGCGCTGAGGTGCAGCACCAAAGGCCGCTGATAGATCCCAGGGCATCGATTGGGTGAGTCGTGCGGTGGCGATGTCGCTGAGCAGGCTCCGATCCTGTTCGTCCAAGGCATCCAAACGCCCCAGGGAGTGGTTCACCATGGCCGAGATTCCCTCGGTGGGCAGGGTCCCGTGGGTGAGGAGTTGCTCCTGGTACGGGGCCATGGCTTGCAGTAGTTCCCTGGTTTCCGCACCAGGCTCAGGCACCTGGTAATCGGGGTGACCGATCAGCGCCCCAGGATCGGGGTTGATCAACAGGGCGTGTGCAGCGCTGTCATCGGCAACGAGTTCGGCTCCCGCAGTGGCCGCGACATCGGAAGCCACCACCAGGTCCACGCCTGGGTCGGGAAGCACAGCGCGCGCCGCGGTCATGATCTGCTTGGCCAGGGCAGCCGGGGTGAGCCGGCCAGTAGACGTCTGTTCCACCACAAGGGTGCGGACCCCTGGCGGTAGCGCTTCCGTCAGTCTCCACCACACGCGCTGGTCTCCGAGATCGTGAATGAAGCAGACCACTGGGGTGCGGGTGTTGGACATGTTGACCCTTCTTGGGGGTGTGGGCACGCCTCAACGTGCCCACACCGGTTCATTCCACACGTGTGGCAACAGTCTTGCGAGCCGTTAGGCGCATTGCACAGCACATTCCATGCCCATGGAGCTTGAGCAGGCAACGCAGAGCGGACACATCGGCACCACTCCACTCCCGCACGACAGGCACGTGCTGAGGCAGAGCCCGTCCACGTTGGCGTCAACGCAGTTCAAGAAACAGAGGGCGAAACCGGATTGAGCAGTGGCTTGGGTAGAGCTCTCTGGAGCACGTACCTGGGGATGCTCTTGGTCCAGAAGTAGATCGGCCATCGCCTCCCCGGTGGGTTGGTAATAACCGAGTACTTCCCGCTCGGCGTCCGGAAGGACCGTGATGCCGCGAAGGGTACTTACACCCAAGGTGACCAATGTGGACACTCCACCGCCTTCGTGCGAAGCACAACCGAGCAGCTGTCCTTTACGACCTCGAGTGGCGAAGAGGCCGGACTCCTGGGCGGATCCCCAGCGGCGGATCGCCGCGCGCATCGGTTCGCTGTCCAAAAGCCACAGCGTTGATCCCCGCGCCGCAGTTCCGGTGAACAGGGGGTTGAGGAACATCGGAACGAAAACCCGCGCTAAGGGCTCACCGGGTTACTCGTCGGTGGGCAGTTGGGCGACCGCAGCCTCCATATCGGCTTGGGTGGGCAGGGTGTAGCGGCGGGTGCTCTCCAGTCGTTTGTGACTCATGAGCTGGGCCACGGTGACCACGTCCACCCCGCTGCGGGTGAGGTTGGTGCCGAAGGTGTGGCGCAGGGTGTGCGCCGACAGCGCGGGGTGGCCGTTCTCGTCGACCAGGTCGGCGTCGGCGGCGAGCTCGTCCAGGAGCAGGTTCACCGCCCGATCAGCCAACCGGCCCCCACGCCGGTTCAGGAGCAGCGCTCCCGACTCGGCCCCGGGCCAGGCGGCGCGCTCGCGCTTCCACTCGGCCACCGCTTCGCGAGCCGAGGCATCGGCCAGGGGCACGGTGCGCGAGGCGTCGTTCTTGCCCGCCCGCACGATCACCCTGCCCTGCGAGCCGACAGCGGCACGTCCTCCATGTCCAGGGCCACCAGCTCGCTCACCCGCAGCCCGGAGTAGAACAGCAGGCGCCCGATGGCCCGGTCGCGTGCCAGGGGGCGTTTCTCCACCGCGTGCAGGAACCGCTTCTGCTTGCGCGCCTCCAGCGCCCTGGGGGCAGTGGCCTCAGGTTCGTCGCGGCCGACGTTGGCCGGTCCGAGGCCGAGGTGGGTGAAGAAGTGGTCCAGGGCGACCAGGTGGGCGTTGGCGGTGGCGGGGGTGCGCTTGAGCGAGGTCTTGAGGTGGGCGCGGTAGTCGCGGGCGGCGAAGTCGCGCCCGTGCGCCTCGGTGAACGGGTCGCCACCGGAGGCGTCGGCGTCGGCCAGCCAGGCCAGGAAGCCGCGCACGCGGGAGGCGTAGGCGCGGCGGGTGTGGGGGTCCCGGTAGTTTTCGCGGAAAATCCAACGCTAAGCCTCCCGGCCTGGTTGGCTGGTCGCTGACGGTCATCCCTCACGCGTCCGGAGGCTCACGTTGGCCACCCAGGTGTTCTCCGAGGCCGAACTCGCCCAACTACGCACCTTCCCCGACACCATCAGCTCCCAGGAGCTGATCCGCTACTTCACCTTGGTCCCCACCGACATCGACTTCGTTGAACGCCGACGCGGCGCTGCGAACCGGCTCGGTGTCGTCGTGTAGCTGTGCACCCTGCCCTGGCTCGGGTACGTGCCCACCGACCTGACCGAGGTGCCCACCCCAGCGCTCGCAGGCTTGTCGGACAAGCTGCGCATCCCCATCGGGGAACTGCGCACCTACGGCACCCGCGAGCAGACCCGCAGCGACCACCTGCGCGAGGTCGCCCGCCACCTGAAGTGGCGGCCGATGAAGGAGCCCGAGGCCAAGGAACTGGAGACCTACCTGCTGGCCCGCGCGATGGAGCACGACTCGCCCAGCGCCCTGTTCCGGGCCGCGTGCGCCCACCTGCGCAGCGCGTGCGTGATCCGGCCCGGGCCGGTGTGGCTGCTGGAGCGGGTGGTGGCTGCCCGCGAGGCCGCCAAGGCCGAGACCTACCACCGGATCGAGCCGCTGCTCACCCAGGTGCTGCGCCTGGACCTGGACCACCTGCTGCGGGTGGACCCCAAGTTGGGCTCCACCCGGCTGCACTGGCTCTCCCACGGCGCCACGCAAGCCGCCCCGAACGCGGTCAACACCGTGGCGCGGCTATCTGAACCGGGCCGCACAGGACAAGGACAGTGCGGCCTTCCGGCGGTATTAGGAGCTGTCGGCGATCGTGGCGCTGCGCGACGGGCTGAGGTCGGGGGACGTGCACGTGCCAGCCTCACGCCGCTATGCCGACCCGGCCTCCTACCTGATGCCCAAGGCGGCGTGGGTGGACAAGCGCACCGAGTTCTGCGCCGAGGTCGGCACCCTGCGGGAGGCGTCCGAGGCGCTCGCCCAGGCCGATGACGAGTTGCACACCGCGCTGGCCGGGCTGGAGCTGGTGCTCGACTCAGGGGAGGGGCCCGCCCGGATCGCCGACGACGGCCGCCTGGTCGTGCCCAAGCTGGAGGCCAACGACATCCCGGCCGAGGCCGAGTCGTTGCGCGCGGACCTGGCGGGGATGCTGCCGCGCCTACCGTTGGCCGCGTTGCTGGTCGAGGTGGACCGGCGCACCGGGTTGAGCGAGCACCTGGTGCACGCCGGCGGTAAGCAGTCGCGCAGTCCCCAGGTGCGCCGCAACCTGCTGGCCGTGGTCCTGGCGGACGGGCTGAACATGGGGTTGACCGCGATGTCGGAGGCCGCCGGGACCTCCTACGACGAGCTGGCGTGGACGGCTACCGGCCGCTACGCCGCCTTGAGGGAAAGGACTAGTGCTGTGGCCGGAAACGTTCACCCGAGTGTCCTCACGCTGCGATGAGTAGCGGCCGGCCCCCCAACGAACACCTTTCTCGCTACGCACCCGGGCGCGTTCTCGGCGTTGGGCCGCGAGCACACCCGGGTCACGGGCGTTGGCGTTGCGCCACCGCAGGTAGGCATGCAGCGCCCGCGTCTGGACCGTGTGGTTGGGGTGGTGGGAGTTGGCGATGGTGAACTGGCGCAACGGCCCGAAGTGCGCCTCGATCGGGTTGGCCCAGGAGGCGTAGGTAGGGGTGAAACACAACTCGACCTTGTTGCGCCGGGCCCAGGAGCGGATCTTGGGACCCTTGTGCGCGGACAGGTTGTCCAGGATCACGTAGACCGGAGCGCCGTCCGGGCGGGCGGCCCGAATCGACTTGAGCGCCGTGAGCGTGTTCGCGCCGCCTTTGCGCCGATGATTGATGCCCCACAAGGTGTCGGAGCCCACCGAGTAGCAGCCATGGAAGTAGGTGATGGGAGTGGGTGCGCCGATAGGTGGCCGCGATGCGATCGGGCATGCTCTTGCGGGCCCAGCCCGTCCCGGCGGTGGGGCGGATGCCCAGCGGTCCAAACTCGTCGAAGGCGAAGACCCGGTCGGCTAAGCGCTCCATGACGTGCTCGATGCGGTCGAGTTTGGCATCGGTCTCGGGGTCGGGTGAGTCCTTCCAGGTCGTGGTGCGTTGGAAGGTGACACCGTGCCGGTGGAGCAGGGTCCGTAGGGTCTCGCGGCCGATGCGCAGGACTGGTCCGGGGCGGCGGGCCAGGTAAGCGGCGAGCTTGCGCAGCGACCAGCGGGTGAAGGGCTGGCCGAGCTTGGTCGGGCGGGCCGTGGCCGTGTGGATGACGAGGTCTTCCTCATCAGAGGTGAGCAGGCGGGGATTCCTTAGGGTCCAGGCAGCTCAGCCCTTGGTCGTTGAAGGTGTGGATGACCTCGCGCACGGTCTTTTCGTCAGCGGCGACCAAGCGAGCTATGACCGGGACGGTGTTGCCGCCGGCCGAGGCCAGGATGATCATCGCCCGCCGGTAGCGGACCGTGTTGGTGCTGCCCCGGCGGACGATGCGTTGGAGTTTTTGGCCCTCAGGGTTGGTGAGTCTGCGGGCTTTGAGGGGTGCGGACACCGCGGCTCCCAGGATCGACTGTTGTCGTGGTCAACCCTGACACCGATCACTGACCCGAGCGAACGTTTCCGGCCACAGCACTAGGTGCGGTGAAGCGGTGGGTGCAGCACACCATGCCGGTGTTCGTGTGCTTCGAGTCCAGCGACACCGTCGAACAGGAGAAGATCACCCGGGTGATCGTCGCCGACGACGAACCGGAGGACGTCCACCTGGCGCGGGACGCCTTCGGTGAGTTCGGGCTCTACGACGAAGACTTCGACCGCGTCTACAACGACAGGGAGCAGGCGCACGTGCTCGCGATGACCGAGGCCCGCCGGTACTGGCCGGGGCGCTCCGACTGGCAGCGCAGCTCCGACCCGCGCCGCGAACCGGAGTACTACGGCGAGGTTCTGGACGAGGAGGAGGGAGTCGCGTGCCGCCTCGGCCTGACCTGGTTTGTGCTCGTGCTCAATGTCTCCACCACCGGCACAGCGGCATGGATCAACAGCGGCGACCTGGTGGTGTTCTTCGTGGGCAGCGTCGTCCCGTTCTCTTCAGCCCCGCGCTGGCCTACGCTCACGGCCTGTGGCGGCTGCGCTGCGAGGGAGCGGTGTGAGACGGATGTGAGCTGTTCTTGGTCAGAGCACATACACACAGCCGTGGGTGTAATGTCTAGGACGCGGCCGACGCAGTCCGTGTTCTTTAACGACACCCGTACCACTTGAAGTCAGATTCGTCGTTCGAGTCCTTCTCAAGAAGTACAAGGACGTCATCTCCTGGGTCGATGCGCCAAGGCAGAGCTATAGGACACAGTGATCATGTGTCTGAAGCGATCACTACCCATGGCCTGGGCAAGACGTACGGGAACCAGGCAGTTGTCCAAAACCTAGATCTGCGTGTTCCAGAAGGGTGCGTCTACGGATTTCTGGGGCCCAACGGGTCAGGGAAGTCGACCACCATGAAAATGCTGCTGTCATTGGTGCGCCCCACTTCTGGCGAGGTCTACATCATGGGCCGCAGCATGCAGCGGTCGACACGTCGCGACCTGCTGGGCGACATAGGTTCGCTCATCGAGGCCCCGCCGGCCTACGGACACCTCACCGGTCGCGAGAACATGCGTTTGGTGCAGCGGCTTTTGGGCCTCGACGATGGTCAGATCAATCGGGCCGTGCAGACCGTGCGCCTGCAGAACCATCTCGACAAGCGGGTGCGCGACTACTCCCTGGGAATGAAACAGCGTCTGGGAATCGCGATGGCGTTGGCCCGGGAGCCGCGGATCCTGATCCTCGACGAGCCCACCAACGGCCTTGACCCCGCCGGAATCGAGGAGATGAGGCGCCTACTCAAACAGTTGGCCGACCGCGGGATCACCGTGATGGTCTCCAGCCACCTGCTGGGCGAGATCGACCGGACGGCCACCGTCCTCGGCATCCTCAGCAACGGCCGCATGCTCTTCCAAGGCACACGGGAGCAACTGTTCGTCCGCTCGGTCCCCGACGTGCTCATCGATACTCCAGATCCCGATCGGGCGTCCGCCCTGACCGCCCAGTTGCACGCTGTCCGCGACGGGGACAGCGTACGGATCCCCGGACTCGACCACGCAGCCACTGCTCACCTTGTGGCCTACCTCGTCGATAAACGCGTCTCCATCCACGGTGTGCGCCGTGAGGACCAGTCACTCGAGGACGTGTTCATGGATCTGACCGGGGGAGGAGGCCTGTGATCGCTCCCGCCTTGGCGAACGAGTTTGCCAAGATGCGCCGCCTGCATGTGGTGCCCGTTCTCATCATCATGGTCATCGGAGTGGTCGCACTGTCGTGCATCACCTTCACCACTCCCGGTTTCTTGGACTCGGTCGACGACCCCGCCGCGCAGCCCTGGCAGTGGCTGCTCGCTGGCATGGCGCTCGCCGTGCCGCTGGTCTCGCCCATCCTGCTGGCGGTTCTGGCCAGCCGACAGGTCGACATCGAGCACCAGGGCAACGGGTGGCTCTTCTCCCACACCTCCGGGCTGACTCCCGGTCACCTGTGCCGGGTCAAGTTCGCTGCCACCGGCTCACTCGTAGCCGTGGCCACCCTTGTCCAGAGCATACTGGTGGTCGTCCTGGGAGTGTTGGTCGGCATCACGGCCGACTTCCCCACTGGGCAATGGCTGGGCTACACCGCCTCGATCGTGGTGGTGAATCTGGTGCTCTTCGCCCTCCACATCCTGCTGTCGGCGCGCATCTCCAATCAGCTCGTAGGCCTGGGTATCGGTGTGCTGGGCGTGTTCGTGGCCTTGTCCAGCACGGGGATGCCCCCGTGGCTCAACCATGTGCTCCTCCCGTGGGGTTACTACGCGTTGTCCACGCCCGTCGACACAAGAGGAGGCGGCGTGGTCGCCCTCGACCCGCCCTACCTGAGTGTGCTCGTCCTCGGAGTCCTAGGCGGAGCCGTGTTCCTGGCCGCCACCCGCATGTTCGACCGTCAGGAGGCCTGACCATGGGAGCGGTCCGAGCCGAGTTCCTCAAGCTGAAGCGTTCCCTGAGCTGGGCCGTGGTGGTACTGCTGCCGCTGATGGCCGTCATCACCGGGGTGACTAACACACTCGCCTCCGGTCAGCAGTTGGGCGAGGGGTGGCACACCCTGTGGATGCGGGTCGTTGTCTTCTACGGCCTGTTCCCGCTGGCCGTCGGCGTGGCTGTGCTGGCCTCGCTGGTGTGGCGGGTCGAGCACCAGGGCGGCAACTGGAACGCGCTGATGGGGAGCAAGGTATCCAGTTTCGACGTGGTGGTCGCCAAGACAGCAGTACTGGTCTCTCTGGCTGCGGCCCTGCAGGCAGTGCTGATGGGCGGCGTGATCCTGGCCGGAAAGCTGGTGTTCGCGCTGCCCGGTGTCCTGCCGCCCCGGTACTTCCTGGTCAGCGTCGTCATCATCGTGGCCTGTCTGCCGGTGGCGGCCCTGCAATCCGGTCTTTCGATGCTCATGCGATCGTTCGCGGCCCCCGTCGCCGTGGCTCTGCTGGGAGCGACCGCCGGAACATTCCTGCTGATGGTACGGCTCGACACCCTGTCGATGATCCTGCCGTACGGCCTGGTCAGCCGGGCAACCCAGTTGGGAACCGGGACATTCGCCGACAGCGGGACAGTCACTCCCGCAGCCGTGGCCGTCCTCGTGGCCGCGGCTCTCGCCCTCACCGCAGCGGTGGTCGCTGTAGCGGCGGCCATCTTGGACCGTCTCGACATCCGCTGACGAGACAGTGCCGTAGGCCCCGGGCGTTGTCTGGGGCCTACGGCGTGGGGGCGTCCTGCCCATCTCCGTGGGTTTCGACCAGGCCGGTGTCATAGGCGAAGACAATGGCCTGCACACGGTCACGCAAGTCAAGCTTGGTCAGAATCCGCCGTAGGTGCGTCTTGACCGTCGTCTCGGACACGTACAGCCTGTCGGCGATCTCAGTGTTCGACCATCCGCGGGCCACCAATACCAGAACCTCGCGCTCACGCGGCGTCAGTACATCAAGAGACTCGTGGTACACCGGGCTGCCGTCTCCCGCAGGCAGACGGTCGGCGAACCGGTCGAGAAGTCTGCGGGTGGCGCTGGGGGCAACAACAGCATCACCGGAATGGACGGAGCGGATCGCCGACAACAAAGCGGTTGGCGGTGCGTCCTTGAGAAGGAAACCACTGGCACCAGCCCTCAACGCCGCATAGACGTATTCATCGAGGTCGAAGGTGGTCAGAATCAGTATCCGCGGATGGCTGCCCATGGCGCAGATGTGGCGTGCGGTCTCCACACCATCCATCCGCGGCATGCGCACGTCGATGATCACGACGTCGGCCTGCACACGTTCCAGCAGCTCCATTGCTTCGACCCCGTCCCCGGCCTCACCGACGACCTGCATATCGGGTTGAGAGTTGAGGACCATCTGGAAGCCGGCCCGCACCAGCTCCTGGTCATCCACGAGGATGACGCGGATCATCTCTTCCGGCTGCTCGACCGGTGAATTCACAGCTCTCCCTTTCGCTTCACCCGGTACTGAGGCGCAGTGGCAGTGACGCCACCACCTCAAAGCCTCCGCCTGCGCGAGGCCCCGCCTGCACGGAGCCGCCGTACACCGAGACTCGCTCACGCATACCGATCAGGCCATGCCCCCGGCCGTTGTCCACGTCCTCAGGGACGGACGCCCCCCACCCGTCATCGAGAATCCGCAGTTCCAGCGCGTCCGTACCGTAGTGCACACGCACCTGGACACGGCTCACTCCGGGACCAGCATGTTTGAGCGTGTTGGTCAGCGCCTCCTGGACTACGCGGTACGCGGCGAGTTCCACCCCCGCCGAAAGCCGGTGCTGTTTCCCTTCGACGGTGAACTCCACCGGCAACCCTGCCTCGCGTACCTGACCGATCACCTGATCCAACTGCTCGATCCCGGGCTGTGGTGTGTACTCCTCCTTGTCCTCGCGAAGGACTCCGAGTATCCCGCGTACCTCCGCCAGCGCCGCCCTGCCGGTCGCAGCGACGGTCTCCAGAGCGCCCTTGGCCCGGTCCGGGGCGTCGTCGATCGCATACGTCGCACCGTCGGCTTGAACCACCATCACGCTCAGGTTGTGAGCTACCACGTCGTGCATCTCGCGGGCGATGCGCGCCCGCTCCTCGGCAACCGCAGCTTGTGCGTGGGCGTCGCGCTCGCGCTCCAGCCACTGTGCACGCTCCTCTAAACCGAGGAAGTAGCGTCGACGGACCTTCATGTAGAGCCCGGTGACCCAGAACAGCAGGATGAGGAAGGTGTAGGTGGCGAAGGCGTCCCAGTCACCCCAATTGGCGTAAGGGGACTGCACGATGGTCAGTGCCAGGCCAGCCTCGACGACTCCCAGCGCGGTGAGCGCCCACGTCCACCGGCAACGCGCCGCAACGGTGTACATGGCAACGACGGCGGCGAAGTCGGCGAGGATCAACCCTAGCCCCAGCGCCAGTTGCACTGCGGCCACGGCGGCAACGACAGTGAACACGGCTGCTGGGAAGGTGCGCCGCAATGCCAGTGGCAGCAGCAGCGCGAACGTAATGGCGAGGTGCAAGGGCACGGATATGTGGCCGAGACGGTCAGCGTCGGCGTAGCCAAGGATCGTGCCCACACACAGCAGTAGGAAGGGAGTGACGCTGATCGTGTCGACAAGCATCTCGTGTCGCCGCAGCCAACGTTGCACTCTGCCGAACATCCGCTCAGTATAGGTTCCCAGATTCGTCGGGGAATGCGGGAAGAAGGGGGTGGGGTGGCCTGCTGTATATCGGCTACCGAACAGCCGATTGCATGGTCGTCGCACCCTGCGAGGCCACGCGGTTTCCTGAGGCGCGTCTGGCCATCCGGCGCAGCACGACGGGGGCGACCACGAAACCGATGACCGTCCATGCTCCGAGCACACCGAACGTCTCCATATGCTGCCAGGAGGAGGCTACTTCGGCTTGGGACACCGGATCGGGCAGCATTGCCGAGCGCATGCCCAGTGCGATCCAGTAGAGCGGGAACGCCTGGCCGATCCACTGCACCCACAGGGGCAGGGCACTCAAGGGGTAGAATACCCCGGAGATACCCACGACCACCATGAACAGCAGTGTCACCGGGCGGAAGTTACGTGGGTTGGTGAACAGCGATCCGAGGATCGCCCCCAGCGGCAGCACCGCGGACATGCCTAGCACCAACACACAAGCCAGAGTCAGCCACGCCGCTGCTGAACCTAGTTGCAAGCCGTCGAACAGCAGCCCTGCTGGTATGAGCACGATAAGCATGGCGGCGATGCTCATGGCGGCCTGGCTCACCACTTTTCCCACGAGGTAGCCCAGCACACCGTTGGGCGTCGCCTTCGCACGCAGAAGCGTGCCATCGTCGCGTTCCATGATCAGCGTCATGGCCAGGCCTATCAGGCCGGTGAACACGATGTTCATCGCAAGGACCCCGGGGATCGCCCACGTGGCGATGGAGACATCAGTGTCTGAGACTACTCTGTCAGTCACGAAATGCAGCAGGGCCAGGGAGATAATCGGGAAGAGGACGTAGTTGAAGACCTGGCCTGCGTTGTGGCGGAATTCGATGCGGCCGTGGGCCAGGCCAGCGCGTACGGCGGTTAGGCGGGGGTCCACTGCCCAGCCTCCTTCCACTGGCTCTGCTGCTGGATCCCTCGGCCTGACTCCCACTCGCGCACCATGGTGAGGTAGACATCCTCCAGACACGGTCGGCGTACCTCTAGGTCTTCGATCGCCGACGCACCGTATTGTTCGATCAGTCCGTGCACGTAGCCGATCGCGTCCTCGACCGCACGCTCGTGCGACCGACCGCCGAGGGTGAAGCGGACCTCGGCTCTGCGCTGGGCCTGTGCGGCCAGCTGTGCTGCGGTTCCCTCAGCCACGATCACCCCATCGAGCAGGATTAGGATCCGGTGGGCGAGCTTCTCGGCTTCGTTCAGATTGTGGGTGGTCAGCACGATCGTGGTGTCTTCCAGGTCGGACAGCTGGCCTACCAGATCATGGAAGTCCTGTCGGGCCTGGGGGTCGAAGCCGACGGTCGGCTCATCCAAGAACAGCAAGTCGGGCCTACCGACGAGGCCGATGGCTACGTCCAGGCGTCGCCGCTGCCCGCCGGAGAGCTTGGCCAGCGCAGTAGTGGCCTGCCCGCTCAGACCGACGCGAGCGATCAGCTCATCGGGATCGTAAGGGCGCGGGCGTTGCGACGTGCTGTAGGGAGCGTAGAAGCGGCCGAGATAGGCCAGCAACTCGCGGACCCTCCATCTCCGGTGGTCGCGCCATGATTGCAGTACGACGCCCAAACGGGCGCGCCAAGCCTCGTCGCCGTCGTCAGGGTCGGTGCCCAGAACGCGCACCTGTCCGGCGGAGCGTCTGCGGAAGCCTTCCAAGATCTCGATGGTGGTGGTCTTCCCCGCGCCGTTGGGGCCGAGAAGGGCCACCACCTCGCCCCGGTCCACGCTTAAATCCACGCCGTGGAGCACATCGTTGGTGCCGTACCGCATTCGCAGGCCACGGGTCTCGATAGCTGGATCCGGGTCGTGGGTTACTTCGGCGTCGGCGACCCGCGGGGGAGAAGCGTTCACCGGCGCTTGATGGCTACCCGTTATCTGTGACATTCGACGGAGCACTCCTCGGAGTAGTTTGCGAGGATGGGGCCGCCCCTCGTCTGTAGAAGTCTGAAGGGAGTTACGGCTGTGGCAGGGGCTGATGACGGACTGGAGAGGCGAGAGCCGTGCAAACCTGCAGACGGGAATACGACCCGCAGGGGAAGGACTTGTTGTGGGGCGGGCAAGCCCGCCCCACAACAAGCGGTTCGATACCGGCCGATTGCCGGGGTGGGCGGGACAGAGCGTCGTTTCCTAACCGGGTGTGGATTCGGATGTCGGCCCTCCCTCGGTGTCCCGCCTCCCAGGGAGGCGGGACACCGAGGCACGTTCTCCAGCAGGCCATGGACGGGGCCCGCCGAAGGGACACGCCGCTCCGCAGCCACCCGCTACGTGGGCATCAGCCGGCGCTGAACCCAGTCAGCCCGTTACGGGCAGGAGAAGTCCTCGAACGGGAGGATGGCCTCGGGGCACGGACCGATGAACTCCCCGGTCTCGGCGGTGAACTCGCCCAGCTCGGTAATGGCCGGGGGCTCATATGTGGTGTCGATCTTCATCCTGTGTTCCTTTCTTCGCTTCCTGCGGTGTGCAGGTCTTGGTGCCGTCCTGAATGCTCGACAGAGGCCAGCGCATCGGAATCGGCAGGTACGGTGAAGAATGTGCGGTAGAAGGAGCTGTCCACGGGCTCATCAACCATCCGACCCTCAGCCTCGACCCATGCGTGCGCAGCAAAGGGTGGAGCTGCGATCACCCCAACGCACCAGGTCGGCCAAACGCCGCGGATCCGGCACAGCAGGAGTACCGAGATCGAGCGGGTGAGGCACGCTGAGCCCCCGCGACAGAGCGGGCTCATCGTGAGGACGTGGTCACGTGCCAATTTGGCCTCGTCATAGCTGGCCGGTCGAGCGCCGGACGCGAGTCGTCTGAGGGATCGGCGCAGCTGTTGTGGGGACATGCGGTGGCTGAGTGCTTGCACCGCAGGGACGATGAGCCTGCTAGGCAGGGTGGGCCGGACCGGGGCCTCAGGGAGCACGTCCCTCATCGCACGACCTCCAGTTTGCGAAGGTGCCCAAGAAGCGTCTCGACGTCAGAGCGCGCTGTACTCTGATCGATACCGAACTCCTCCACGATTCGTTCGACCGCCTGATCGGCGTCGCCTCCCTCCACGATGGTGTCCAGCACGAGCACCGCCGTCGGGTTGGCGTGCCAATAGAACCCTTTGCCTTCGTCGAGGATCACGTCGCCATAGTCGGTGCGTACACGTGAGATCCCGCTCCTGATAGAAAGAGCCGCCATTAACCCCGTCCTCCTACGTCGGCTTGGGCCCTATCCCACGTCGAAACCTGGTTGCGTAGGAACAGGGCGGTGTTGACGGCCCCGAATATGTGCGGTGAGGGCATGGCCTTAGAGTCCGGCCGGGTCGCTTCAGTCAGCTTGGTGATGTCGATCAGGCCCGTTTCCAAGAGCCCTGATTCAGCGAACAGAGTCCAGAGGTCCTCATGGTGGTCCGCGAAGCCACGCACAGCCTGGGCCGCTCCACCGATCTTGGTAGTGCGGCGGAGAAAAGCGTCCGGAAGCAGCCCCTTCATGGCGGCCTTCATCAGCGGCTTCCACTCCACCGGGGTATCACGCTCTTCACACCGGGTGACCAGAACCGCTTCAGCGACGTGATCGTCGAGCAGCGGGCCATCGTGTACGACGTTAGCCGCAGGTCCGAGTTGGCCTAGGCCGCGAGCTGTCCGGGCCCCTTCGCGCAATATGAACAAGTCCAAGTGCGTCCCGCGGTCGGGGCCCACAGGTGTGGCCGAAGCCGCGATCTCGCGCAGTCTCGTTGCCAGAGCCGCACGTGCCTCCGCCGAAAGCCACGGCGGCAGCCGCAGGGGCGACGACCAGTCGCTGACGCGGGGAAACTCTGCAGGTTCCGTGCTGGCCAGCGCGGTCGCGATGGTCCTTTGCAGCCACGTTCGATACGAGCTGTTATCCAGGAGCTCACGCAGTGTGGTGCTCATGCGGTGGCCTTCGAGCACGTGCCTGTCGCGGGCCCTGCGCCAGGCCAGAAGCGGTCGTGTGCGGAACAGAGAATGCTCCCAGGGGCCAAGGCCGCACAGCAGGTGGTCTCCGCCGACACCGTTCAAGTGGGTGGTGATGCCCAGAGCCGCGTCCTCTCCAAGGCTGTAAGAGACTCGCGGCCCTGCCATGGCGGCCCCTGGGACGGTTCATCGAAGCGGTCATGGACGTCCAGCAACCCTCCGAAGAAATCCGGCATGTGCTCCGTCGACTCGACCACGTGCCCGCGCACTCCAGGCATGCTCGGCAGTGCACTGTGCGCCCAGTCGAGGTCTTGGCGCCCGCCGGGATCGTCGTTGTACATTGTCCTGGCGATGACACCGGAAGGCCCCTGCGCAGCGAAGTAGCACAGCGGAGTGGAATCCATCCCTCCAGAAAGGTCGCAGGCGATGGGGGCGCCTGAGGCGGTACGAGCGGCGACGCCCGCTTCCAAGGCGGTGCGCAGCCTATTCGCGCCCTCCGCGCGCGACAAACGAGATTCGGGCCGCCGCCACCACATGCCGCTGTTCCAGTTGCGGCCATCGCGATCCACCGTGATGTAGTTCTGCGGGGCTACCGGTCGCAGCCCGTTCCACAACGGAATCTCCTGGAACGGGTGAGGAAGCGAACGCACTAGCCGCAGTGCCAGAGCAGTGGCATCGATCTGCAACCCGCCCAGTTCGGCCAGCACATCGGCCCGGTTACAGATCACACGTACACCATCGACCAGAGCATGGAAGACTCTGTGCACGCCCATGGCCGAGCCCTGCGCATAGACCTGGCCGGCCAATGAGCCGACAACGCAGTAGCTGCCGGCAAAGCGCGCGGAGACACCTACCGCGTCCCCCGGTGACCGGAGGCTGTCGCTGACACGGCTGAGCTGCTGTGGGTCGGCCGCCGTCGAACCGATCAGCGCGAGCCGATTAGGCCCTTCACGGTGTACGACTACCTGCCGGTTCGGGATCCGCGCCAAGAGCCAAGGGCGCCCTGAGGGGTGATCGACGATGACGTCGGCGGAGGGCAGGACCCGGTTAGCAACCGCCATTGCGGCTTCGTTGTCGGGAAGGGCCAGGAAGAACCATGTGCCGGAGCCGAACGTCATGCGCATGAACCGCTCCACGGGCGTGGGCGGACGTCCACTCTGGCTTTCCGAATACCTAATCTTTTTATGGAGCTCATGTACCTTTCCCCCTATCGGGCATACCGTCGTGTGAGCGTGAACACGGTTCCACGCTGCACAGACAATGGGTTCGCCGAGATGTTCGAAGGACCTTGGCTGGCTGCTCGAGGATGATCTTTCACGAGGGTTGTCCGATACGTCAATGGAACGATTGCCACTAGGTGGCATCTGTGCCACCTCGTTTATACGGGTGAATAAATGTGATGTCTGTCGCTCGTTGGCAGCCCCGCCCCATCTGAAGTCGGTGTCCGCGAATTTCGGCTGTTCAGAGCAGCACTCACCCCCAAGTACTGAGGTTTGGTTGGATGCGCCACCACCTAGGCAAGGGCGGTCGTGGAGAAGGCCAAGCATCGAATGGCTCTGGGCCGGCGCGGCAACTCTGTAGGTGTCGAAGGAATACTCCGTATCCAGGAACGTTGTTTCAGGGATATTTTCCCTGGTGAATCGCTTACCACGGCATGGAAAGGCCTCTTGGAATCCGTTTGAGAAGAGAAAGCTAACAAGGCTGACTTGGGCCTGTTACCTGTGTGAACGGAGTGGTGGCCGAGGGTCACAGAGCGGCGCCATGTGGCGCTGAGCGCCGTGTCGGGGGTGGCCGGATCCGGCCACCCCCGACACAGGACACCCCTATAGGATCATATGGGCTTGTAGCGAGTCTTAACTGACCCGATGGAGAATTCTCTTGGTTGACTGGGTGGCAGCGCAGGGAGCTGTAAGAATACTTGCAGGAAAATGGACCCTTCTGGTTTTAAATAAACTCATTAATGAGCCACAGGGATACAATGCACTCGCACGAGAAACAGGATTGGATGCGAAGACTTTAAGTCGCTATCTGTACAACATGGAGAGTGCTGGACTGGTCAATCGAAGCATGAAGTCAGAGCGCCCTATTCGCGTCGTCTACACCCTGACTCCTCACAGTATAAGGCTTATCGAATTGCTCGACGAAATGGCCGAATGGAAGAAGCGAATAAATGAGCACGAGGTCACGTGCGATACAAACTGATAGGTTGTTTATAAAAGTTGTAAGTCCAGGCCACTAGGGTTGAGCAGTGGAAACCTCGAACTGGTCTATACCCTGGTCTGTATAAACGCTGTTCCATTGTTATCTTCTGCTATATCCCGCCCGTGTCATCTCCCCTGATGTCGGCGTTGCCCTCTTGTCCCCTGATTTGTCCAACAGCCACAGATGCCTCCGGCGGAGCCTGGAGAATCCAGAATGGGGAGGGGCACCCAGTCTGGGGTCCGCGGTGGCTGGGGTCGGGTTCCCATTCCGTCATCCACTGGCGGATGAACCTAGCCCAACCACCAGCGGCCCGCCACACCCTCCAGCGCACTGGGTGCTGCGACTGGGGGTGCCGTTAACGAACGTGGGCAGTCACAAAAGCGACCGAATCTCACCGGTCGACGGTGAGCGCTTCCAGCGCGGCGGCCTTGTCGGCGTCGGTGGGCAGGGCGTAGCGGCGGGTGGTGTTGATGTCGCTGTGGCCCATCAGCGGCCCCGAGGCGGGTCGGCCGAGATCGTCCAACGGTGCCTCGACGGAAGAGCGAACCTCGGCGTGCAGTGGCACGGTGCGGTCCTTGCCCCCGAACCGGCCCTTGCCGCGCACTCGCACGCTGCCCTTGCGCGCCGACAGGCGCACGTCGGCCACGTCCAGGGCGACGATCTCGGCCACGCGCAGCCCGGTGTAGT
>Ga0079225_10000585_pt1 | contig 19765 bp, 24 predicted proteins | sample Poulit2012_FD_76344 | JGI IMG/M metagenome (GOLD analysis project Ga0079225, IMG submission 76344) | Agricultural soil microbial communities from Georgia to study Nitrogen management - Poultry litter 2012 | ecosystem: Environmental > Terrestrial > Soil > Agricultural land | place: USA: Georgia... | reverse complement strand
ATGGCAGCAATGTCAGACCTATCTTCACACCTGGACGCCCCAAACGTTTAGATGGCATGAAAATCAGGCCTATCTTCACACCTGGGCGCCCCAAATGTTTAGTTGGCAGTAAAATCAGGCCTATCTTCACACCTGGACGCCCCAAACGTTTAGTTGGCATGAAAATCAGGTCTGTCTTCACACCTGGCTGCCCCAAACGTTTAGATGGCAGCAATGTCAGACCTATCTTCACACCTGGACGCCCCAAACGTTTAGTTGGCATGAAATATATATCTAACTAAACGCAGATCAAAGCTTCTGCTCACACAGGCTTCAAAAACACGCCCAGTGAGCAGCCTCACAACAGAACTACTACACACACCAAAAAATCCGACTGCAAAGTGCTGCCGGATTCTCTATTTCAATCAGTCTTCGATTTTTGTCAGGAATTTCGGACCGTCTTTGGTCACTACGACGGTATGTTCTTTCTGTGCAACGTAGCTGCCGTCTTTCGTTTCGAATGCCCAGTCGTCCTTGCCTTCTGTAACGATGCTTGCTTTAGATGAAATAAACGGCTCGACAGCGATGACCATGCCCTCTTTCAAGATGTCTTTCTTACCTGCTTCATAGTAGTTCATAATGTGCTGCGGTGAGTCGTGCAGCGTTTCACCGATACCGTGGCCGGTCAGGTTTTTGATGACTGTCAGGCCATTTTTACGTGCGACGTTATGCACTGCGCGCCCGATCTGGCTGACTTTGCCGCCGACTTTCACTTTTTCCATTGCCGCATCGAATGCTTCTGCACATACGTCGATGACTTTCTGCTTCAGCTCATCATCTGATTCGCCGATGACGAATGAAATGCCCGTGTCTGAAAAGTAGCCGTTTTTCTTCGCACTGACGTCTATATTGACAAGGTCACCGTCATTCAATACCCGTGAGCCCGGGATGCCATGTGCAACTTCTTCATTGACGCTGATGCATGTGTAGCCCGGAAAATCATATTCACTGATCGGCGCGCTTTCAGCACCGTATTCTTTAAGCAGGCGACCGGCTTCTTCGTCTATCTCTTTTGTCGTCATACCGACTTCCGCGTAGTCGACAACGGCGTTTAAAACTTTTCCGCAAATCTGACCGATTTCTTCCAATGCTTTTAGTTCTTCATCTGTTTTAATTATCATAAGTCATTTGTCTTCCTTTTATAAAAATTTATTAAATACATACTATTATAAAAAATCATATATCGTCAAATTACGATAACTTCTTTCTTCCAGGTGTGACACCGTCACACCAATCAGGCGTATTGGCTCTTCAGGTGACTTCACTTCGTGATATAAATTGTATGCATAGTGGAATATTTCTTCTCCGGTGAATATCGGGTTCGTCGTCATCATCTGTTTTGTATGCGTCTTAAAATCCTGTGTCTTCAGCTTCACTGTGACGACCCGCCCTGCAAACTGGCGGCGTTCCATACTTTCGCTGACCTTGTCGCTCAATCTTTCAAGGGTTTTAAGTATGTACTCATCATCATTGATATCATGGTCGAACGTCGTCTCTTTGCCGACAGACTTGCGTACCCGGTCGACACTTAGTTCATTTGTCCCAATGCCGCGTGCCTTCTTATGGAGAGACGTTCCCCTTTTGCCGAATTCACGTATCAGATCGAGTTCGGACCACTCGTAGAGATCTGCCCCGTCAAAGATTTTCAATGATTTCATCTTCTCTTCGGTCACCGCACCGACGCCCGGAAACCTGCCTATCGGCATCGCCTTTAAAATTTTCATGACATTATCATAATGGATGACCGTCGTCCCTTTCGGCTTGTTCATGCCGGAGGCGATTTTAGCCAGATACTTATTATATGAAATACCGCTTGAAGACGTCAATCTTGTTTTCTCAAAAATATCCCTCTGAATATTCAGCGCAACGGATTTTGCCGTCTGTTCTCTCGATACTAGATGAGTGATATCCAAATACGCTTCATCCAGGCTGAGCGGCTCCACGACTTCCGAGTATGAAAGAAATATTTCCATGATTTCTTTGGATACCGATTTGTACACATCAAAGCGCGGCCTGACATATATTCCATCAGGACACAGCTTATGTGCCGTTCTTGTCGGCATTGCGGAGTGCACGCCGAATTTGCGCGCTTCATAACTGGCAGTCGCAACGACGCCCCTGCTGAGCGAACGGCCGCCGACGATCAGCGGCTTGCCCCTGTACTCCGGATGGTCCCGCTGTTCAATCTGGGCATAGAATGCGTCCATATCTATATGAATGATTCTTCTTTCCATAATATCACCTAAAACTTATCATTAAGTCCATTATATCACGATGCGAACAAACGTTCTAACTTTCAGGAAATCTCTCATACATCGTCATACCGACATCCGTATCCTCGACATATTTCATGTTCGGGTGTTTATTCAGCAAGTGTAAATAGTAAAAATCTCCGGCACATGCACCAGTATGAAGCGCCAGAAAGAATTTGATCGAAGCATGTGGTACGATAAAACACATGATGAGCATCACTGAAGTGATGATGATAAACGGCATGATGATGATGATCCTGAACTGCTTACGGTCAAAAAATTCACCGGGAGACGTGGCATAAAACATGCCTTTACTATAACCGAATTTGACGTTGCCATCCGGTTTGAAGATTTTAAAAAATAAACCGTGGATCGCTTCATGCACTGTAATGATTAAAAACAATATGATGATTATCAGGAGGGCGGACAATAATATCTCCATCAACGACCATCCTAAAAGGGCCGAACCAGAAGTATTTGTGAAAAACACTTCAAATAAGTAAAATACTATAAAGGCGCCCATCGTAATCAAAATGGACCATTTGTTTAAAGTTTTTAAAGCTTCTTGATCTTTGAATATATTCAAAACGTATTTTTCCATGAATAAAACTCCCTATCATTGATCAATAAACAGTTTATCATAATTTTTTATATATTAACGCTCGGAGGGATAGAATGTCACAGTTCACAGTAATCGGCGGCGGCATCATCGGTGCATCCACCGCATACCACCTTATTAAACAAGGTCATGAAGTCACAGTTTATGACCGTAATGACAGAGGTAACGCAACAAGTGCATCTGCGGGAATCATCAACCCATGGGTTTCGCAGAGAAGAAACAAAAAATGGTACCGTCTCGTAACAAAAGCGGCAAAATATTATCCGGACTTCATCAAACAGCTGGAAGAAGAAACAAATGCAGAAACCGGCTATATCAGACGCGGCTCAATCTCTTTATTCAAAGATGATGATGTGCAGGAGCTCGCTTTCAACCGTATCGGTAAGAAGAAAAACGATGCCCCTGAAATGGGAGAAGTAAAGATGTTATCAAGGGACGAAATTAAGGAACACCATCCCCACCTGAGCGATAAGTACTCCGGTGTCTATGTCGAAGGCGGTGCACAGGTCAAAGGCGCCCTGCTGCGGGATGCATTGAAAACTGCATTTATCAGGGCCGGCGGTACATGGCTCGAAGAAAATGCACCGGAAACGACAGAAGGCATGACAATATACGCAACAGGAGCCTGGGGATCGGAACAAGGTTTCGAACCGGCAATTACACATCAGCGTTCTGAAGTACTGCATTTCAAAGTGGAAGAAACAGAGGTTGTAAAAACACCTGTGGTGATGGCTCTCGGACCGATCTATATTGTTGAAATGGGGGATAATGAATTCGCAGTCGGTACGACGCATCAAAAGACCACGTCATATGATGATTCGCCGTCAGAAGAAAATTATCAATATCTGCGGGGGCTTGCCGAACGGTATTTCCCGGATTCCAAACTTACGGATGTCAAAATGATGGTCGGATTCAAGCCTTATACAAGAGATTTCCTGCCGTTTATCGGCCATGTGGATGAGAACACATTCGTCATCAACGGTGCTGGTGCGACTGGTCTGACTGCCGGGCCGATCATCGGGCACGAAGTCGCCAGATTTTTAAGCGGTGAGGAAACCGACCTTGATCTGAGTGACTACAGCTATGTCGAACCGGAAAATAACTAAACACAAAAAAAGGGCTGCTTCACAAGCCCTGTCCCCTTTGTGTGCACTTACGAAAAGTGCAGTACAGTATATACTACCGTAAATATAAACATTCCCAGATTCAATGCAAAAAGTCCCCATGCAAGCGGGTTTACCCTGAATTTCAGATTGATAAAACTGAACAGAAAACCCAGCAATCCAAATAATAATGAAATCAACCATAAGAGCGTGTCATCAAATATTAAATGGAATACTAAAATTGCTACCGGTATCGCAATACATAACAACCTTAGCATATGATTCCCCCTTAACATCTCAATAATTTGATTTTACATGTTTTCTCTTAAATTTTCAAAACATTTTTACAAGTGACACAATTTTATTATAATGCCCGCTCGATGTACCACTCTTCCCGTTTATATGTTTTATACATGAAGAACATCAGAACACCGATTATGAAGCTGAGGGAACTCACTTCAAATTTTTCCCCGAGGACGATTGCGGTCTCCCCGCTCACTGGATCTTCAATGACCGTCATCACATGGCTCGCATGGTAGTACACTTCCAGATTGCCGTTCCAGTCTTCAGCAAGAGTGATATATTTATTGTCAAATTTACCATCCACCTTGAAGTACAGGAGGTTGCTTCCCGGCCGTTCTTTCAACTTGAATTCATAATTCTCTGACTGTATGATATAGCTTGCGACGTTCAGATCGTGGAAACGCCTCTTCTTCATACCGACCACTACCTTATCGCCGGAACTGCTGATGAATTGATAAGTGCTTCTTCTGTCGCAGTTTCTCAGCACACTGCGCTGAATGGACCCGTAAACTTTGTCATCATCACCAATAATCACAACATCTTGTTTTCTATTCTTGATTTGGATCCTGTATGTAAATTGCTCCATTCTACACCCTCTTTTCTTATCTCCATTATATACATTTGTAAAGAATCTATAAAGATTAAACGCATAATTATCAAAAAATTAAGAGCTGCAGCGGCAACTTTCACCTTTCTGCAACTCTTCATGCAATATTATTCGTTTTCCAGTTCCAAAACCGACACGATTTCAACGTGCGCACTGTGCGGAAACAGGTCAACCGGCTGAACCTGTTTGAGTGTATAGCCGAATTCTCTCAGCCATGTAATGTCGTCGGCAAATGATTCCGGATTGCATGACACATAGACGACTCTGTTCGTCGCGAGCCTGCCGATGCGGCGCATCACTTTGCCGCCGGCGCCTGAACGCGGCGGATCCAGCAGCAGCACATCCGGGATGCCCCACGTTTCCAGAATCTCGGACATCCCGCGCCTCGCATCTCTTGCGAGGAAATACGTATTGTGAATATCATTATCTTCAGCGTTTCTTTTTGCCGACTCTATCGATGATTCTACGATTTCGATGCCTGCGAGAGACTTCACCCTGCCGGCAAACGGCAGTGAGAATGTCCCGACGCCGCAGAACAGATCAATCATCGTTTCATGTTCTTTAACATCAGCCATTTCAGTCGCGAGTTCCACAAGCTTCTGCGCCTGGGCCGGATTCGTCTGGAAGAATGTATTGTACCAGACACGGTAGCTGTAGCCGCTCATCTCTTCATGAATGTATTCCCTGCCGTGAAGGAGATGGATATCTTCCTCTTCTGCCTGGGCGACATCTGCGATTTCCCTGTTCTCCATCCACATCAGGCTCTCCAGCGATTCGATCTCGGACGTCAGGTCCATAACCAGTGCGTTGACCGCTTCAGTCAGGTCACCGTCCGGAGCTTCTGTGGCAAATAACGCCGCCATCAGTTCACCCGTGATCTGTGACTGTCTGACCATCAGATGGCGCAGCAGTCCTGTATGATTATCCTTATCGTAACCCGGGAGATCAAAATCCTTCGCCCATTCGGAGACGATTTTCATGACGCTCACCATGTCCTTGCTTGAAATCAGACATGTATCCAGGTCGATGATATTTCTGAAGTTGCCAAGTTCATGAAGACCGAGATGCCCTTCTTTTGAAAAAGTGAATTCCATCTTGTTTCTGAATTCAAACGGATTGTCCATTCCGATCGTATCTTTGACCACCGAAGTATCGAAATCATGATTTTCTAAAAATGATTTGACCAGGTCCGTCTTATAATTCAGCTGACCCTCATACTGCCAGTGCTGCCATACACAGCCACCGCACATTTCAAAGTGCGGGCAAGGCGGGGGCACCCGTTCTTCATGCGGTTTGAGTATTTTGCTCGGCATGACCGTTGCACGCTTTCTGCCGTCTGCATTCGGCACATCGATTTCCACTTCTTCACCGATCAGCGTCTGAGGAATATTCAACTTCAGCTTGCGCGGTTTATTGCCCCCGTGATCTCTATACTCCAGCGCCATGCCGGAACCTTTTTTATCCAGACTGTGAATTGTCGTCGTTAAATTAACACTTTTTTGTTCATTCAATTTATAACCTCCAAAATATCAAGCATCCGTTGTCATCAACAGATATATAAAATATGGCGCACCGATAATTGCTACGATGACACCTGCCGGCAGAGCCGCCGGGAAAAATAAAGTCCGTCCAATCGTATCCGCAAGCAGCACGAGCAGGCCGCCTGAGAGCGCGCTGAGCGGCAGTACGAATTTATGACCGGCACCGACGAGTCTCCGGCTCAGATGCGGGGCAATCAGCCCGACAAAAGCGATTGCACCGCTGACGGAAACACTCGCCGAAGCGAGCCCGACCGCACAGACAAGCAGTATCAGCCGTTCTTTTTTCAGATTCACGCCGAGACTGACCGCATTCAATGTATCCATTCTCAATATATTCATTATTGAAATCTTTGATGATACAACAGGCAGGAACAGTATGAGACCTGCTGCAAGAATCCAGACGTGTGCCCATGACGTGCCCCATATCGTTCCCGCGAGAAAGCCAGCCGCAAACTGATAAGTTTCATGCGACATGAGGAGCGACAGAACAATCATCAGCGCACTGACGCCCGCACCGACCGCAATGCCGTTCAGTATTAGTCGTATCGGCTTTACACCAATACTGTTTCTGTACGAGAGGAAAAGTACAATAATTGCCACAAGCAGCCCGCCGGTAAAGGCAGCCACCGGAATAATGAACAAACTGTATTCAAAATCTTCAAGTAAAAATAAAACCAGTACAACGAAGAGACCGGCACCTGAGTTGATGCCTATAATCCCAGAATCTGCCAGGGAATTCTGCATCACACTTTGCAGCATCACACCGCTCAAAGCGAGTGCCGCCCCTGACAGTACAGCAGCCAGAATACGCGGCAGCCGGATGCCGAGCAGTATGCTTTCGGTATTCGTGTCAGCCGGCCCAAACAATACTCCTATTGTATCCGTCAGGGTGATTTCCGTAAAGCCGCTTTGCAGGCTGAATATGGACGCACTCACGAGAAGTAATGCTGCCGTTACAATAATGAAAATCGGTTTTTTAAATTTCATGGCGCGGCCTCCCCGCCAAATATAAGAAGAAAGGAACGCCGATCAGTGCAATCAGTGCTGCAACGGGTATTTCGACGGGTGCAAACAGACTTCTTGCTGCGAGATCGCTGTAGACGACGAGCACCGCGCCGAGCACTCCGCTTAACGGCAGAATCATCTTATAATCAGAACCCGCGATCTTCCTCGTAATATGCGGCGTAATCAGTCCCACAAAGGCAACTGCCCCGACCACTGATACGGCAAGTCCCGCCAAAATGACCACTGCAATCAGCGCAATGATACGCGTCCTTGTCATATGGACACCAAGGCTGATTGCCGTCTCTTCATCAAAGCTGATGGCCGTCAGATTTGATGATAACGCCATTACCATGATCATTCCGATAATAAACCACGGCGTAACAATCAGCAGATGCTGCCAGTCAATATTTTGGATGGCGCCTGCAGACCAGAATGCGATATCCTGGCCCACATCAAAGTACAGCTGGAGTGCCGCGCTCAGTGAGCTGAAAAACAAAGTCACCGCCACACCGGCTAAAATCAATTTCATCGGAGTCATTCTGCTTTTTGAAAAGAAGACGGCTGCAAAGACGATCAATGCACTGAAAAGCGCACCGGCAAATGACAGCAAAACTAAATACGGATAGGACAGGTGCGGAAAGAAGCTGAAAGCGATTGTCAGGAAAAAAAGTGCCCCGGCATTTATACCGAGTAGTCCGGGTTCAGCCAGCGGATTTCTCGTCATCGCCTGCATGACCGCCCCGCCGACGCTGAATCCCGCACCGGTGATAGCTGCAGCAAGCGCCCTCGGCAGCCGGATCTCATTGATGATCACATGTGTATTATCCAATGCATCAAAGTTTAAAAGCGCTGCACGTATATTCCCTGCCGTAATGTCGGCCGCCCCTGTGTACAGACTTAAAAATATGCCGGATACCAACACGAGGATTGATGCGGTAAATATCACTATATATCGCATGGCGACTATCCTTTCAGCTGATATGATGTGATGATCGGCCGTGAAGTGAACGGGCATTCGTTGATGACTGCATCAATTTCAAAAACTTCTTCCAATACGCTTTCGGTCATGACCGCTTCAGGTGTTCCGAGTCTGCTGATTCTGCCCTCTTTCATAGCAATGACATGATCAGAAAACTTTGATGCATGATTGATGTCATGAAGCACCATGACAATGGTCTTATCAGCAGTGTCATTCAATTCTTTCAATAAATTCAATATTTCCATCTGAAATTTCATATCCAGGTATGTTGTCGGTTCATCGAGTAAAATGATATCCGTATTCTGTGCCAGTGCCATGGCGAGCCATACCCGCTGCTTCTGACCACCCGACAGTTCGTTTACAGATCTGCCTGTAAATCCTTTGATGCCGGTCATCTCAATCGCCTGGTCGATATTGTCGTGGTCCTTCTTATTCAAAGCTTCAAAGGGATTTTTATGGGGGTGTCTGCCGTAGCCTATGAGCTCGCGGACCGTCAGCCCTTCCGGTGCACTTGAAAATTGCGGCAGCAGGCTCATACGTCTGGCAACATTTTTAGTATTCATGGTGAATATATCTTTTCCGTCCATCAGCACCGAACCGTTCTTTACATTCAGTACACGGGACATAGTATGCAGCAGTGTCGTCTTGCCGCAGCCGTTCGGTCCGACGATTGAAGTAATCTGCCCGCTCGGTATTGTCATATTAAAGTTCTCGAGCACGAGCTTTTTATCGTAACCTGTTGTTATATCTCTCAGTTCGAGTATGTCCATTTCGTCTACGTCCATTCGCTTATCGGAGTCAGACGGCTCTCAATTTCTGAACGCTTCTCTTCAAGCGCCGGCGGCAGATCAAGTTTTATACCGAACTCACTTTCGTCTGTATCCGCAGTAAATCCTCTCGAGCCGGGTCCGACTATTTCAAACATTACACCGTTATCTTCACGGAAATAAAGGCTCTCGAAATAATAACGGTCGATGACACCCGTCGTCCGGAAACCGCGTGTTCTCAATAGTTCATCCACTTCAGCGAGATCCGTATCTTCAAACTCGAGAACATTGCGTCCGAAATATTCTTTTTTATTGCTTTCAAAACCGAATTTTTTGAGACGTTCCTGCCAGTAATCGAAGCTCGTTTCATCTTTTACAAGCAGTCCCAGCGCATGATGTGCATTTGTGCCCTCTCTCCGGCCGGCGACATAAGGCATATCAAAATATGTAATGTCATTGCCGGCAGTCCCGAGCCTGTCACAGTAAAACACATGGTACATGGAGTTGTCATTCTGGTTGACGGACACTTTGACGCGCCTCAGCCCCAGTACTTCGGTATAAAAATGATTGTTCTTCTTCAAGTCTTTTGTATACATGGAAATATGATGATGTTTTTTAATCATTGAACTTCACCCTCCCGATTAAAAAAATGAATGCACCAGACGCTGTGACATCCCGGTTCTATAGGTGCCGTCCAGACGCACACCGCTGCCTACATGGATGTATTCGAATTCGTCCAAAAACTGTTTGACGTTGTTTTCGTTGATGCCGCCGCCCGGCATGACAATCGTATTTTTATCTTTGGCGAACTTGTTCATCTCGATTAAAAGCGGCAGGTTCTCACTCGCATACCCTTCTCCGCCTGAAGTGAGGATCGTCTGCACTTCGTCATACTTCAATAAAGTCTGCAGCGCTTCGAACTGAATGCGTGCTGCGTCGAATGCGCGGTGGAATGTAATATTCAATCCTTCCGCACGGTCGATGACTTTCTTTAAAAAGTACTCATCGACGACTCCTTCATATGTCAGCATTCCGACGACGATGCCTGCTGCATTCGTCTGCTTGATATAGTCGATGTCACTCAGCATTTCCTGCTGGTCGAGTGCATTATAGACGAACCCCCGGTTATGGGTTCTGACCATTACATGTATGGGTATGCGTGACAGTTTCGATGCCTCTTCAATCAAGCCGATGCTCGGCGTCAAACCGTCTTCATCCATATTGGCACACAATTCGATTCTGTCCGCTCCGTATTGGTTGGCATCGATGACATCCTGTATGTTTGTTGCGATCACTTCTAACATAAAACCCACTCCACTCAAGTCATTTTATTGTTATAATCATTGAAATTACCTATATTATATCTTATATAGGGTTTGTATGTAATTATTTTAGGAGAGATCAAATGAGACAGAGTTTAGCACCTTTCATGATTTTATTTGCAGCAATGCTCTGGGGTACGGCGGGAACGGCCAAAGCCTTCGCAAGCGAAGTCGACAGTATATCTATGGGTGTCGCGAGGCTTGTGATCGGCGGCGTTATGCTGATGGCAATTGCCGTATTCACTAAAAAGATGACGTTCAAAGGCTGGCCGGTGAAACCTCTGATTATCGGAGGCATTGCGATGGCCCTTTTCCAGCCGTTCTTTTTCAGTGCTGTCGAACTGACTGGAATAGCTGTCGGCACAGTCGTTTCAATAGGAAGCGCTCCTGTATTCTCCGGAATGATTGAATGGCTCGTTTTTAAAATCAGACCTTCCCGCGTATGGTGGCTGTCTACGTTCCTCGCCATTACCGGCTGTATCATTTTAATGTTCAATACGAATGCAGTCACTGTCGATGCGACAGGCGTCCTTGCAGGACTCGGCGCAGGCATTTCCTTCGCCAGCTTTACGATGTCGAATTCCAGACTCGTCCAGTCACACGAGCCCATCGCTTCAGTTGCAATGATATTCTGTCTGAGTGCACTGATCCTGTCACCATTCATATTCATCAATGATATGACATGGCTCGGTGAAACGAACGGATTCCTTGTCTCTTTGCATATCGGATTGCTCGCAACCACTTTGGCATATTTTTTATTCTCAAATGGATTGAGACATGTCAAATCTTCCACCGCCGTCACATTATCTCTCGGTGAACCTTTGACCGCATCACTGCTCGGTGTACTTCTCGTCGGCGAAACACTCGACAGCCTGTCATGGATCGGACTGATCATGCTCCTCGCAGGCATCGTCATACTCGTCCTGCAGTCGAGAAAGAATAAGAAACAGGCAGTGAATGTTTGATGTGGCGCGATGCTTGGAATTATTGCCATTTTGACAGTAAATAGACATAACCCATCAGACCGGCTCTCACTTATGCCGATGACATAAAGAGCATCGACTCAATTTAACCCTGAGTCGATGCTCTTTATTCAATGGATGCTGACAGATCCCATCGAGGTCGTAAATCTGGATGTGTATTGCGGATTTTCAACAATATAATTTTCGAGCTGGTTGGAGACGCTGCCCATCTTCGTCTTTGCAATAATCTGCGTAACGGTCGGTTTATCTTTGTAGACTACATTGATCGACCCCATGTCGGTATGCGCTATAATATTTGAATCCGGCTGTGCATTTTTAATGTCGATGGCTCCCATGTTTGTAGAATATGACTGATAGTTTGCAGCGACATTAGCAACTTTCAATTTGCCCATATCCGTCGAAAGTGTCAAGTCATAGAAGCCGCTGTCCTTCACAGTGACAGCTCCCATATCACTCGTGAATCCACCGTTCACGCCGACAATATTTTCAACTTCTACACCGCCGAGATCCGCTTCCACATCAAAGTTCTTCGTTGTAAGTCCGTTCAGCGTCACCGCACCTTTATCTGTTCTTATTTTTAAATTGGTCAAAGTTTCCGGCCAGACAATCGTCAATTTATCACTGCGGTAATTTTTATTGCGGATAAACCCCAGTATGTTGAAGTGGACCTTTTTGGCATTTTTACTTTCATGCCTGAAGACGAGTCTGTCACCGTCGACGCCATGTGAAAATTCCCCCTGCTCACCGGGACTCTCAAAATTCATCTCGAACTTATCACCGTTCCTGATTTCAATCGTTAAAAAATCTCCCTCAATATCAATGGCATCAATCGCCTTTGGATTGATATCCTGCTGCAGATTCGACTGCATCGCCACATATTCCCGTTCCCCGTCTTTCTCTTCAACATCTTCTACAGATAATATCTCTTCTGCAATATCTGCCGGATTGCCCAAAGCTTCGACAACCGCTTCTTCACTCCCGCCATCCTCCATGCCTTCATTAATATGATTTTCATACTCATTCAATACATCATTTCTGACTGTGCTTGAGAGATGCTTCAGTTCATTTTCAAGCTGCATTAAAAATTCATTCTTCGTCATAATAATTGTCTCCCTTTTGTTTAATGTGTATCTTCCAGTAAATGGTTGACCGCTTTCGTATAAACTTTCCATTCCTCATGTATACTCTCTAAATGTGCTTCCCCTTCAGGTGTCAAAGTATAGTATTTTCTCGCCGGCCCGCCGGTCGATTCTTTGAAATGGCTGTCGACATGCCCTTCTTTGACAAGACGCCTGAGCAGCGGATATAAAGTGCCCTCCGCAATATTGATATACTTCCCGATATTTTGTGCGAGCTGATAGCCGTACTGCTCCTCCTGTCTGATAAACGACAAAACACAAAGTTCCAATGACCCCTTTTTAAACTGTGCGTTCATCCAGTAACCCCCTTTCGACTGCTGTTCACAATTCACTACTGTATAATGCTCACTACTTAGTTATAGTATATAGATTACTAGTGAATAATGCAAGGTATATAAAAAATAAAGATCTTCTCACACAGAAAAATCCCGTCCCGGCTGAATGAGCCGGGACGGGATTCTGCAACCATCATTTATCTCAGTATATCCTCATACTTGTCATGATTCTTTTCAAGCCCTGCTTTCGCAAATGGACATATTGGAGTGGTTTTCATTTCTTTCTCGCATAACTGACCACCGCTTCAAGCAGTTTATCACCGATGTTCTGACCGAGGAGTTCATCTCTTACTTCGGTAAGGTCCATGATGATCTGTGTCTTGCCATTATGGGCATAAGTCATCAGAGCGAGCGGACTTTCTTCACTGTCGCCCGCATAAAACTTATTCTGACCCTGCTTTACAATCGTATCCGTATTCCCATCTCCTGTTCTTTAGCAAGAGGAAATAGTGATGTTATTTGTTCAGCCATTCTCTTGCTTCTGTCGCAACTTCCTGTGGCAGACTGTGTCCGTTCACCCATGTATGCTTAACATCTGCACCGCGCGCCTTAAAGATTTCGACGACTTTTTCACTTTCATCTTCCGGAACGATCGGATCGCCTTTACCAAGTGATAAGAACACTTCCGCGTCACTCAGGTCTTTATTATTATCTGAAAGGTCTACCGGGTACAACGGTGCGAATAAAAGAGCTTTCCTGAAGTCTGCTTCGTCGCGGAGCATCATGTTGATCGCTATATTTGAACCGTTGGAGAAACCGATTGGAATGACATCTTCTGTTTTGAAATCATGCTTTTCTGCTGACTCTTTAATGAAGTCGAGCAGTTCTTTCCCTCTGATTTCAAGGTCTTCCATGTCATACTGCCCTTCGCCGTGGCGTTTGAAATAACGGTTCATGCCGCCTTCCTGAACATTGCCGCGGATGGACAGTATGCTGTAGTCGCTGTTCAGCATTTCAGCAAGCGGAATCAGATCATGCTCCGTACCGCCTGTGCCATGCAATACTACAAATACCGGTTCGCCTTTTTTACCTGCTTTAAAAATGTGTAACATATATAATTGCCTCCTGATTTCTTTTCTGTACTAATTATTTGCTGCGCGTCGTATCAAATGGTCTGATTTGTGATTCTATCTGCTCCCGCTGTGGTTCTAAAAACGGCGGCAGCGCCAATGATTCACCGAGTGTTTCATACGGCTCGTCATCCATGAAGCCCGGACCGTCCGTCGACAGCTCGATCAATATGTGACCGACTCTTGAGTACAGTGCTTCAAAATAGAAACGATCCACATTGCCTGAGTGGCTCAAGCCCATTTCATTGTACTTATCCTCCCACTTTTTAATCACTTCATGATCTTTTACTCTGAACGACACGTGGTGTACTTCGCCGTATCCCTGCCTTGAGGACTGGGAGCCGTCTTTCCGCACGATCACCTGACCGCCGTTGCCGCCTTCGCCGACATCCAAAACAACGACATCGTCAGCTTCCGCCACAGGCTTCATATTATAGATGCCGGTCAGATTTTCTACGAACTTATCCAAATAAGAAATCGTTATTTCAATCGGGCCGAGCCCGTAAATGGCTTTGTCTTCCGGTACCGGACCGTTTTTCCAAGGTGTCCCCGGGGCCACGCCTTTGTTGTTCTCATCGGAGAACAGCTGGTATCTCTGACCGTCCGCTTCTTCAAAAGGCAGGACTTTCTTTCCGAATAAATCCCGGATGCCCCCATGCTTCACGCCAAATTCATCAAAGCGTTCCTCGTAATATTCAAGTGCCGCGTCATCCGGCACCCTGAGGCCGATTCGGCTGATTGAGTTCGATCCTCTCTGTCCCGCCGGGATATTTGGAAAATCAAAGAAAGTTAAATCCGTTCCCGGAGTGCCGACATCATCAGCAAAAAATGTGTGATACGTGTGAATATCATCCTGGTTGACTGTTTTCTTAACGAGTCTCATTCCCAGCACTTCAGTAATGAACTGATAATTCCTCACTGCATCATCTGTCATTGCAGTGACGTGGTGAATACCCAGCAGCTCGTGATTAACCATTTTAACTCTCCTTTTTACAACATGATTTTATTTTATCTCGAAATCGAGATAAGTTTCAAAAAGTTTGCTCAAACTTAATTAGTCTGAGCGCGCTTCACTGATATTTTTTTCAAAGTCTTTCTGAATGCAGCCAGTTCTTCATCCGACAGCTCTTCAAACAGTTCTTTGATGAGTTCGGCATGCGGCGGGAAAATTTCCACCATGAGTCCGCGTCCCTTTTCAGTCAGAAATGCGTAGCTGATCCGGCGGTCGTTCGTATCCGGACGCCTGTCCACATAACCTTTTTCAACAAGTTTATCAACCACATAAGTTGTACTGCTGCTTGCAATTAAAATCCGATTTTTAATATGCTGTATCGGCTGGTCACCTTTGTTGTATAATAGTTCCAGTACAGCAAACTCGGTGATGTTCAAACCGTAATGCGAAACATCTTTCTTAACGTTGCTTTCCAGGAACTCGTTTGTACGTTTCACGCCTACAAAGGCCTTCAAAGCTTCTTTTGTGCGATCCATTATTTCACCTTCTGTCGTATACTAAAATTATTTAAAATTCGAAATAATTTTAGTCTTTATCTTTACTTTTGTCAAATCATTCCTATAGAAAAGAGGTTTTATTTGTGATAACTGTTAATAATATATACCAAGCTCGCGAAAAAATTAAACCTTTTATTGTAAAGACGCCTTTGATCAGACTTCAAAACCTGGATGAATATGCCGGATGCGAAGTATATGCCAAGCTCGAAAACATGCAGAACACAAAAGCGTTCAAGCTCCGCGGTGCGATGAATAAAATTCTCAGCCTGACCGACGAGGAAAAGGAAGCCGGAATCATCTGTTCCTCTTCGGGCAACCATGGCCAGGCAGTCAGCTACACATCAAAACTGCTGGGCATAAAAGCGACCATCGTCATCCCCGAAACAGCACCGGAATTCAAAGTCGAAGCCATCCGGAAGCACGGGGCGGCGACCGAATTCTGTACTGTCGACGACCGCTTCATAGTCACGGAGCAGCTGGCTGAAAAACATGGATACACGATTGTTCCCCCATTTGAAGATGACTTGATCATCGCCGGCCAGGGCACCGTCGGCCTGGAAATCATGGATGAAGAAATTCCATTTGATCATGTGCTCGTCCCTGCAAGCGGCGGCGGACTGCTCGGCGGTGTTTCGACAGCCATGAAGGAATCCGGATTCAAAGGCAAAGTCATCGGTGTGGAGCCTGAAAGACTGCCGAGATACACGAAAAGTCTGGAAGCAGGCAAACCGGTACAGATTGAGTATCAAAAAACAATCGCCGATGCTTTAGTCGTCAACCGACCAGGTACTTTGAACTTTGAAATGGTTCAAAAATATGTGGACGAGTTTCTCTCAGTATCCGATGAAACGATGCTGAAAGCCCAGAAGATGATGCTGATGGAAGGTAAAGTACTTGCAGAAGTCTCCTCCGCAATCGGCCTCGGCGCCCTTCTCGATAAAAAGCTGGATGTTAAAAAAGATGATAAAGTATGCCTCGTCGTTTCAGGCGGCAACCTCGGTTTCGATCAGCTCGAGCTGCTGCAGGACATTGAATATTGATTGAATGACAGAGCCCGGCAAACCTTTTGTTTGTCGGGATTTTCCTGTTTTCATAGTGAATTTCGAATAACTTCTTATATTTAGCCGACTTGTGCGATTTTGACAGCGATATTCGTACAACTTTCGATATTTCAGCGACTTGTGCGATTCCAGCCCCCATATTCGCACAACTTTCGATATTTCAGCGATTTGTGCGATTCCAGCCCCCATATTCGTACAACTTTCGATATTTCAGCGACTTGTGCGATTTTGACAGCGATATTCGTATAACTTTCGATATTTCAGCGACTTGTGCGATTCCAGCCTCCATATTCGCACAACTTTGGTATTTTCAATGACTTGTGCGATTTTGACAGCGATATTCGCATAACTTTCGATATTTCAGCGACTTGTGCGATTCCAGCCTCCATATTCGCACAACTTTCGATATTTCAATGACTTGTGCGACCGACTCCATCCAACGTTCCATCAAATAAATTAAAACCATGTAAATCCCACTGTAATAGGACTTCCCCACTTTTCAGCAAAATAGGCCTCAAAAAATGTTTGACACATCCGTGCATAGTGTATATATTAAGCATACACACTATATAAGGCGGAGGTGTTCAAATTGAACATTAAAATATCGAATACCATTGACGTCCCTATTTACGAGCAGGTCAAGGACGAAATTATACGATTGATCATGAACGGTGAGCTGGTGCCGGGGGATTCACTCCTCTCCATGAGGCAGCTGGCAAAGGAACTGGGTATCAGTATCATTACGACAAAAAGAGCATACAGAGACCTGGAAGCTGCAGGTTACGTCCACTCAGTCGTCGGCAAAGGCACATACGTCAGCGAACAGAATACCGAACTCCAGAAGGAACGCGTACTGAACGAAATTGAAAGCCATATCGAAGAAATGCTGAAAGCATCCTATAAAATTAATTTACCAAGAACAGAACTGGATGAAATGATTTCAATGATCGAGGAGGATTTAAAATGACAGCCATTCAACTGAAAGATGTGAATAAAATCCAGGGAGATTTCAAATTACAAAATATTAATTTGAACATTGAGAAAGGATTCATCACCGGATTGATCGGTGAGAACGGCGCAGGTAAATCCTCATTGATCAATCTGATTCTCGGCTTGAGGAAAGCGGACAGCGGACAGATTTCCGTCCTTGGCAAACAGGACATCGAAGCAGACAGAGATGAAATCTTAAATAGGACAGGTTTTGTTTTCTCTGAAGAACGTTTTCCTGAAAATAAAACGCCCGGGCAGCTGATGAATATTTTAAAACAATTTTACAGGAACTTTGATGAAGGAACATTCAAGCACTATACAAACAAGTTTAAAATCAGAGAGGAACTGAAGATCAGAAACTTTTCCACCGGTGAAAAGATGAAGCTGTCACTGACCATCGCACTCAGCCATCGTGCCGAACTGCTGGTTTTAGACGAGCCGACTTCGAACCTGGATCCGAACTTCCGAATAGAATTTTTAGAAATACTGCAGGATCTGATGGTTGATGAAAATATGACGATACTATTCAGCACGCACATCACGAGCGACCTTGAATCCATCGCGGATTACATCATCCTCATCGATGACGGTGACATCGTCTTTCATGAGGAGAAAGATCTTTTATTGGAAAAGTATAAGAAGATAAAAGGTCCCGTCGATATTTTGGATGAGGAAACCCGCTCATTATTGAAAGGCATCAGGAAAACTTCTGTCGGATTCGAGGCCATTTCAACAGAACATCAGGCACTGACGGAATTATACGGTTCAAAAGTCATGGTGGAACAATTGAAGATTGACGAGCTTATGTATCATCTTAAAAAGGAAAGGGTGTCAGAAAATGAATAAACATTTCAATCTGAAACTGATCTATTCCAAGTGGACATTAATCTTTACTGCAGTCGTCATCGTTTTAAATTTAACCGCAGCATTGTTTACGGGGTTGAGCCATGCGGCGTTTATATCGGTCATCGAACTTGCGAATATATTTATAGTGATATATTTGACCGCAAACTATATGAACGTTCATATATTGATGTCGTACAATAAGAGCCATGAGTTTTTCATGGCATTACCTGTAAATAAAAAAGAGCTCATCAAGACAGATTATATGTTCCATCTGATGATGACCCTCTTATCAATCATCGTTATTTTCACTTACAGCCTGGCAAATGGTGAATTCTACAATCTGTTCGGAATGATAATGATTACGGGCGTCAATCTGCTTATCGCAAGCGTCTATTACACGACATTTGCCCGTGACTGGTTCAAAAACGTCAATTGGAAAGTGGTCATATACCTTGTACCGATGGGATTCACTTTCATGTTCTATTTTATGCCGCTGATGAACCTGGTTAACACAGTCATTGAGATAAATGCGTTTTGGAACTTCACTCTATACACACTGCCCTATATTGTTCTGGTGCTGGGCATTATAGCATACACAGCCACCTACTTTACGACGCAGAAAAAAGCGGTCAAACATGATATCGTATAATACTGATTGAGCACGGGTTTTCTGTGCTCAATTTTTAGTGTGAAATTGAAGGACGTTATGGGATAATTGAGTCAAACAACATGTATAAGAGGTAATCAAAATGCAAAGACGACCAAAGCTGGATATTCCTAAAACAGCTGCAGAAAGACTCACCAACATCACCGGCTACAGCATCTTTATCGGAGCTTTTGTTTACGCCGTCACCGCTTTTCCATTCCTGCCTGCGGAAGTGCCCATTCATTTCGGTTCAGATGGTGAAGTGAACAGATACGGATCGAAATATGAAATGATTATTTTAATCATCATACCCTTCTTCATGATTCCCATGCTCGAAGCTTTGGAAAGAGTTCCTGAAATGCATAACTATCCTAAGAGGATGAACGAATCCAATATCGGAGCTTTTTATTTGAACAGCCGTCAGCTGCTGAACGTAACTAAAAATGGCGTATTGATCATTTTTGCTGTATTATTTATCGAAATCACCAACTACGGCATATCAGACCAATCAACATTCGGCATTTTTATGATTCCCCTGCTTATTGTATTAGCTTTGGGTCCGATCGTCTGGGCCATGCTCAGACGCAGGAAAATAAAATGATTGATCCCGGACATGACACACTGAAATTTCAGTGCGTTGTGTCTTTTT
>Ga0079225_10000584_pt1 | contig 19779 bp, 14 predicted proteins | sample Poulit2012_FD_76344 | JGI IMG/M metagenome (GOLD analysis project Ga0079225, IMG submission 76344) | Agricultural soil microbial communities from Georgia to study Nitrogen management - Poultry litter 2012 | ecosystem: Environmental > Terrestrial > Soil > Agricultural land | place: USA: Georgia... | reverse complement strand
GGAGGAGTCCCTCGCAGCTCGCTTATCGCTGTGGGGACGGCGGGTGGCCGGCGAGGTACTCGGCGCCAGCGAGGGGCTCCGCGGCCACGGCCCACGCGACGCCGCGGGCGAGCAGCTCGCCCATCGTCACAGTCGCCGCATGGCCAGGCTCGGGCTCACCGCGTGACGGTGTGTTCGGCGCTGGGCGCCGGTGCACCCGCCGCCGCGCTCACGGGCTGACGCCGGACGAACAGGGCGGCGATGACGATGAGGAGCGCCATTCCGGCTCCCCAGCCGAATGCCGCGCGCGTGCCTTCGGCCACGGCCTCGGCGGTACCGGCACCCGCGGAGCTCGCGGCGAGCTGAGCCACCGTGAGCACCACGATGAACAGCGCTGTGCCGGCGGCCGCGGCAAGCTGTTGCACCGTCCCCACGACGGCGCTGCCGTGGGAGTACAGGTGGGCGGGCAGCGCACCCAGGGCCGAGGTGAACAACGGGGTGAACAGCAGGCCCAACCCGAGGCTCAGCCACACGTGCCAGCCCACGACGACGAGGGCGGAAGAGTGCGCCGTCAACGTCAGCGCCATTCCCGCCAGAGCGGTGACGACGATGAGGGAGCCCGGAACCAGGAGGATGCGAGGCCCACGCCGGTCGTAGATCCGCCCGGCAAGGGGACCGAGGATGCCCATGCACACGCCGCCCGGCAGCAGGGAGAGACCGATGACGAGCGGGTCGAGATCGCGGGCGTCGCTGAGATAGATCGGCAGCAGGATGATGGCACCGAAGAGCGACAGCATGAGCCCGAGCATCATCGCGACGGACATGGTGAAACTGTGGGAGGCGAAGACCCGCAGGTCCAGCAGCGCGCGCCCGATGCGTTGGTTTCGCAACTGGCGCGCGACGAAGGCGACGAGCGCAATGGTGCCGACGAGCACGGGCGGCCACCACGGCAGTAGCGCGTCCCCCTGAGCCGCCTGCCCCAGCGAGCTGAGGCCGTAGATGAGGCCGCCGAAGGCCAGCGCGGCCAACACGACCGAGATGACGTCGAGCGGCAGCCGGCGCGGATCACCCACGTTGGGCACCCGCAGGATGCCAAGCACGAGCGCGAGAACGGCAATGGGCACGACGAGGAAGAAGATCCACCGCCACGGCAAGACCGACATCACGAGCCCGGAGACCGCCGGGCCGATCGCGGGAGCAACCGCCATGACGATCGACACGTTGCCCATCGTGCGACCGCGGGCCGCCGGTGGCACCAGGGTCATGAGAGTCGTCATGAGCAGGGGCAGCATGACGGCGGTGCCGCTGGCTTGGATCACCCGGGCGGCGACGAGGATCGCGAAGGTCGGCGCCAGGCCGGCCAGCAGCGTGCCGAGGCTGAACAGCCCCATGGCGGCCATGAAGATCGGGCGCGTCTGGAAGCGCTGCAGCAGGTAACCCGTGACCGGGATGACGATGGCCATTGTGAGCATGAACGCGGTGGCCAACCACTGTCCGGTGGCTGCGCTGAGCCCCATGTCCGTCATGATCACGGGGATGGCGACGCTGATGATCGTCTCGTTGAGAATGACGACGAAGGAGGAGACGAGCAGCAGGCCGATGGCCAAGCGGGTCTGGCCTGACAGTCGTTGCGCGGGCGCCGCTGTGGGGGCGGGGTCAGGCACGATGGGCACTCCTGGGATCGGGCCGCGTGACCGCAGCCGCGATTATGGCGGCGCCGGCCGGTTCGTGGCTGGCGCCGTTGTGATGGGTGAGGGGGCGGCGTCGTCGCGACGCCGAAGCAACTAGACGCCGAAGCCTACGCGCCGGGGTTCGTCGCTACCGATCTGGACATAGCCGAGTGCGTCGGCGGGGATTACCGTCACCCCGCCCTTGTCATCGGTGAGCTGCAGCGGCGCGCCGTCCTTGATCGAAGCCTCCACCGCGGCGGTGACCTCCTTCGGCGACTGGCCTGACTCGATAGTGATCTCGCGCGCGATATTGCGCACTCCGATGATGATCTCCAACTGGGCTCTCCTCGTGAAGCTCACAACAGCCGGGGGGCGGCCCTCGGCAGATGGGTCAGCCCCATCGTAAGCGCACCGGCAGCGTCGGGGCGTCGCCGGCCATGCTCGAGCACGAAGTGATGGGCGATGTCAGTGGCTCATGGTTCTATCGAAGCGTGAGCACGACACGGCACCATCACCCGCGAGCGCACGAGCCGCCGGAAGGGCATCACCCGCCCCCAGCGCGTGTGCGCCTCACTGCGCCTTCCCACCGTGGCCGCGCGCGGCTGGATGCCGACCAGCGCGCCGTGGTCGATCTGGCCAGCCAGGGCGCCCCGGAGCCGCTGCTGGTACTCGGGGCACCCGGGAGCGGCAAGACGACGACGGCGATTGAATCCTTCCTTGCCGCGATGCTCCGTAGCGAGGGCCCGCCCCTTCTCATCGCCCCCACGCGCCGCGCTGCTGCGCGTCTTCGGGAGCTCGTGAGCGTCCACGTGCTGCGCTCCCCGCAGCACCGGTCCCGCGCCCAACGGATCATGGTTCAAACGGTGGCATCCGTGGCGTATTCGGTGCTGCGAGCCCGCGAGACGGCGTTGGGGCAGCCCGCTCCCACCCTCATCACCGGGGCGGAGCAGGACGCCGTGCTCGCCGAGTTGCTCAGTGGGCACGAAGCCGGCTTAGGTAGCGATCCGCGCTGGCCGGCGAGCATTGGGCGGGAGGTGCGCCAGCAACCCGCCTTCCGCGCCGAGTTGCGGGACCTGCTCACCAGAGCCGTCGAGCTGGGGCTGAGCCCCGAGGAACTCGCCGCGCGTGGCCGGGCGTGGCGACGACCCGAATGGGAGGCGGCCGCGCGAGTCCTTGAGGAGTACGTGGCCATCCCCGCGCTGGGGGACGTTCCGGCCACGCGCGGTGCCCGCTACGACGTCGCTGCGATCGTCGACGTCGCAATCCGCGCGCTTGCCACCTGGGAGCGGGAGCTGCCGGGAGTGGCGAGGCCTCACTGGGCGCGCATCATCGTCGATGACTACCAAGACGCGACGATGGCCAGCGCCCGCATGATCCAGGCGTTGGTCGATCACGGCTCCCGCCTCATGCTGTTCGCCGATCCCGACGCCGCCGTACAGGGTTTCCGCGGGGCCACACCCGCGTTGGTCGGGGCGGCTGCCACCCGGGAGGCCATCGGCGGCTTCGGTGCGCGGGAGGTTGTGCTGCCCACGGTCTGGCGAGGTGGCACCCAGCTGCGGGAACTCGTTCAGGTGGCGAGCTCGGCGGTCTCGGTCGTGGGCGGTGCTCGCCACCGGCACGCGCAGGCGCAGGCCGAAAGCGAACTCGCCATGCACGCCGAACCGTCACACGCCGCCCGCCGCTCGGCCCCCGGCGGGGCGGAGTGCGTCGTCGTCGCGAGCGAGGCGCAGGAGGCCGCGCACGTCGCCCGGCGGCTGCGGGAGGAGCACCTGCATTACGGTACGGCCTGGTCGGACATGGTCGTGATCGCGCGCTCCAGCGCCGCGGTGCGGCACATGCGATTGGCTCTGCGGGAGGCCGGGGTCCCCACCGCGGAGCAGACGGCGCAAGCCCTGCACAGCGAGCCCGCGGTGCGCCCCTTGCTGCTGGCTATGGAGGTGAGCGCAGGCGCCGAGCTCACCAGCGGCGAGGCGGTCGATCTGCTGTGTTCCCCGCTGGGCAAGATGGACGCCATGGCGTTGCGGGCGCTGCGCCGGGCGCTACGGCCCGCCGACCAGGCCGACGCGAGCGTGCGGGCGGTGCAGCGAGCCACCGACGAGCTGCTCGTCGCCTCGCTGAACGACCCTTCCCGCGCCGCCGACCTCCCCTCCCCGGTGCGCCAGCACCCCCAGCGGATGGCGCAGCTGCTCGCCGCCGGGCGCGCGGCGGTCGCCGCCGGCGGCGGCGCGTTGGACGTGCTGTGGGCACTATGGGATGCCAGTCGGCTCGCCGAGGAATGGCGCGGCGCCGCCTTGGCGGGTGGGGCCCTGGGGGACCGGGCCGACGCCGACCTCGACGCCGTCATGGCCCTCTTCCTGGCTGCCGAACAGTTCGACGAACGGCAACCGGGCGGCGGCGCGCGAGCCTTCGTCGCCGACATCTCGGGCCAGGGCTTCGCCCCCGACACGCTGGCCGCCGGCGCGCGGCGCGATTCCGCGGTGGCCGTGCGCACCCCCGCCGGCACCGACGGCGAGGAATGGGACGTCGCCGTCATCACGGGCCTGCAGGAGGGAGCATGGCCCGACTTGCGCGTGCGCGACTCGCTGCTGGGCGCAGGCCACCTCGCGGACATCGAAGCAGGCCGCGCCCAACCCGACGCGCCGATCGACCTGGTTGCCGCGCGTCGCGCCGTGCGCGACGACGAGCTTCGGATGCTCGTCGTCGCCTTATCCCGCGCCCGGCGGCGCCTCGTCATCACGGCCGTCGCGGACGCCGAGGAGCGACCGTCGGGGTTCTTCGAGCTCCTCGCCACCACCATCACGCCGGCGCGGGAGGCCGACGCCTCCAGCCGCGCCCAACGCGTGTCACCGGCCCTTGACCTCCGAGCGCTGGTGGGGGAACTGCGTGCTGCGCTCGACGACCCCGACCACCCGCACCGAGACGACGCGGCGGGTGTGCTCGCCGAGCTCGCCGTGCGCGGCGTCCCCGGCGCCGACCCGGCGTCCTGGCACGGCCTCGCCGGCCCAACGGCAACGACCCCACTGCACCCCGAGGGCGCCCGCGTGCAGGTCAGTCCCTCGAACATCGAGGCCGTCCACTCCTGCCCCCTGCGGTGGGCCCTGCAAACAGCGGGAGGAGAAACCGAGCCGAGCGACGCCCAGGCGCTCGGCACCCTCATCCACAACATCGCCGCAGAGTTTCCGCACGGCAGCGCAGAGGAGCTACACGCCGAGTTGGCGCGGCGGTGGCCCAGCTTGGGGCTGGGCGAGTCGTGGGTGGACCAGCGGGAATGGCGCCGCGCGGAGCGCATGATCGACCGCCTCGCCGCCTACATCGCCTCGGTGCCCGGCCAGGCGGCCACCGAGGTGGACGTCACGGCGCAGGTCGACCGCGCCCACCTCAAGGGCCGCATCGACCGCGTGGAATACGTGAGCGAGGGCGATGGCGACACGCCCGCCGTGCGGGTCGTCGACCTCAAGACGTCGGGTAACCCGATCACCCGGGCTGATGCCGCTGAACACGCGCAGCTGGCGAGCTACCAGGTCGCGGTCGAAGAGGGCGGGCTGGGGGAGGAGGCGTCGGGCGCGGGCGCCCGGCTCGTCTACCTCGGCGGTTCGAGCGCCGGGCCGGCGCTGCGGGAGCAGCCCGCGCTCGAAGAGGAATCCCGCCCATGGGCCCACGAACTCATCGCCACGGCTGCCGACCTCATGGCCGGCGCCGAATTCACCGCCCGAAAGAACGACAGCTGCCGGTACTGTCCCGTGCGAACAAGCTGCCCGCTACAAGACGAGGGGCGGCGGATCACCCAATGAACCCCAGAATCACGGCCAACGACCTCGCAAGCGCCCTGGGCCAACACCAGCCCACCGACGAGCAGCGTGCGGTGATCGAGGCCCCCCTCGCCCCGCAGCTCGTGGTGGCCGGCGCAGGGTCCGGAAAAACCGAGACGATGGCCGCCCGCGTCGTTTACCTCGTGGCCAACGGCTTCGTGCGCCCCGAAGAGGTCCTGGGCCTGACGTTCACCCGCAAGGCGGCCGGGGAGCTGGCCGACCGCGTGCGGCTGCGACTGCGGCAGCTGCGAACGCAGGGGCTGCTGCCCCGCCATGACTCAGCCGACGCGATGGCCGTGGACGCCGCCACCATCTCCACCTACAACTCCTTCGCCGCCGAGATCGCCCGCGAACACGTCCTGCGCATCGGCATGGACCCCGACGCGCGGCTCATCACGGCGGCCGGCGCCTGGCAGCTCGCCCACGACGTCGTCGGTACCTGGCATGGTGCGTTGAGCGTCGACGTGGGCGCGGGCGCGGTGACTGAGGCCGTTCTGTCACTGGCCGGTGCCCTCAACGAGCACCTCCTCACTCCCGCCGACGCCGACCGTCAGCTGGCCGACCTCATCTCGGACCTCATCGACAAGGCCGACCCTGACGGGAAGGGGCCGAGGAAGAACGCTCGGGACATCGCGACGTCCCTGGAAGAACGGCGTGAACTCCTGCAGCTCGTGGTCGAGTTCGCCCGACGCAAGCGCGATGGCTCCTTCGTCGAGTTCGGCGACCAGGTGGCCCAGGCTGCCCGGGTGGCGCGACAGGTACCGCAGGTGGGCCGAGTGCTGCGCGAGCAGTACCGCCTCGTGCTGCTCGACGAATACCAAGACACCTCGGTGGCGCAGCTGGAGCTGCTGCGTTCGCTGTTCGGCGGCGGCCACGGCGTCACCGCCGTGGGGGACCCCAACCAGGCGATCTACGGGTGGCGTGGCGCCGCAGCGGCCACTCTCGGGCGATTTCCGACGGACTTTCCCGGCGCCGATGGCTCCCAGGCCCCGACGCGTTACCTGCGCACGTCGTGGCGCAACGACGAGTCGATCCTGCGGGTCGCCAACGTCGTCGCCCGCCCCCTCGGGGCACCCGGCGCCGGCTCCGTCGAGGTTCCGCAGCTCGCCGCGCGGCCGGGCGCGGGGGAGGGCGCGGTGTTCGGGGCCTACGCGACTGCCCTGAGCGAAGAGGCCGCCCTCGTCGCGGACTTCTTCGCCCAACGCTGGCAGCCGGAAGGTGACACCACCTACGCGGTGCTGTGTCGCAGCCGCAAGCAATTCGATCCGATCGTCGCCGCCCTGCGCGAACGCGCCATTCCCGTGGAAATCGTCGGACTCGGCGGGCTGCTCGCCCGCCCCGAGATCGTCGACCTGCGCGCGATCCTGGCCGCGGCCCACGACCCGACCAGGGGCGACGCCGCCATGAGGCTGCTCACGGCCCACCGGCTCGGGATCACCGACCTCCACGCCCTGCGCGCGTGGTCGCGCTCGCTGGCCGACAGCGCTGACGCCAGCCTCGTCGACGCGCTCGAGACGCCCCCGCCCCCAGGCTGGCGCTCGCCGGCGGGGCACGTCATGAGCGCGGATGGGCGGCGGCGGATCACGGCCGTCGGGCAGCTCCTGCGCCGTGTGCGGGCGCTAACCACGCTGTCGCTGCCCGAACTCGTGACCAACGCCATTCGGCTCGCCGGGCTCGACATCGAGTTGGCCGCGCGTGCCGGGGACGACCCGTTGCACGCCCGGGCCAACCTCGATGAGTTCACCCGGATCGCCGCGGACTTCGCCCACGGTTCCGAGACGACGACCCTGGGCGCCTTCCTCAGCTGGCTCGACGCCGCCGAGGAGCGGGAACGGGGGCTGGAGCCCGCCGCGGAGGAGCCCCACCCCGGGGCAGTGCAGGTGCTCACCGTGCATGCGGCCAAGGGCTTGGAGTGGGACATCGTCGCCGTTCCCGGGCTCGTCGAAATGGAGTTCCCGGTCTACAAGTCCGCCCCACGCCCGGATGGCACCGTGACCGCCTCGGCCTGGCTCACCGATCGCACCGCGCTGCCCTACTCGCTGCGGGGTGATGCCGACAGCCTGCCGGAACTGCGGGTGGCTGGAGCCGCCACCCACGCCGAGGTGGAAGAGGCTCACCAGGAGTTCCGGCTGGCGGCCGGGATCCACGCCGTCGCCGAGGAACGGCGGTTGGCCTACGTCGCGCTCACCCGCGCCCGCCACGAGCTCCTCCTGGCGGGCTCGTGGTTCCGCGAGGGCAAGACCTGCCGGCCGCCGTCACGGTTCCTCATGGAGCCCCGCCGCCGCGACCTCCTCAAGGAGCTGGAGCCCTGGGCTGTGGAACCCCCCTCCGGCGCGGTCAACCCGGACCACGAGAAGCACGTGGAGACGTCCTGGCCCGCCGACCCCCTCGTCGGCCGCCGCCCGCACCTCGAAGAGGCGGCGCAGCGGGTGCGCGAACTCATGCGCGCCCACGAGGGACAGCCCGTTCCTCCGGTGCCGGCCGGCCCCGAGGACGCCGAGGCCACGAGCGGGGCGCCCGCCGCGCAGCCGCCTTCGCCCGCAGAGGCGGCCGGCAACGGGGAGCCGGTGGTTGCCAGGTGGTGGCGCGATGCTCAGCTCCTGCTCGCCGAACGCCATGCGGCGCGCGCCGCGGTCGCCGCCGTGAGCCTCGATCACCACCTATCGGCAACCGCGGCCGTCGGGCTCGCCAGCGATCCGCAACGCTTCGCGCTCGACCGCCGCCGACCAATTCCGCAGCCGCCGAGCTCCCGGGCGCAGATCGGCAGCCGCTTCCACGCGTGGGTGGAGGAGTACTACGCGCGACCGAGCCTTCTCGAGCTCGACGAGCCGAGCGGCCGTGATTACCGCGACGACGGGGCGGACGTGGCGGCGCTGGACGACGCGGAGCTCGCGGAGATGCAGGAAACCTTCGCCGCCTCCCAGTGGGCCCAACGCCAGCCGGTTGCCGTCGAGGTCGATCTCGAGATCCCTGTCGGAGGCACCTTCATCCGGTGCCGGATCGATGCGGTCTTTGACGACGAGCACGGCATCGACGTTGTCGACTGGAAGACCGGCAAACCGCCGCGCGATGAGCGCGTACAGGCGCACCGCGAACTTCAGCTCGCCATCTACCGGCTCGGGTGGGCCCGCCACAGCGGCCGCTCGCTCACCGACATCAACGCCGCCTTCTACTACGTGGCCACCGGGGAAACGCTGCGCGCCGGGGAGCTGAGCGAGGCGGAGATCGAAGGCCGCCTCACCGCCGCGATCGCTGCGGCAGGCGGGGCCGCCGACCTCGTCCTCACCGAGTACACCTGACCCCCCACCGCCGCGTCACCGCGCCGGCGCGGCGAACTCGGCTCAGGCGTGGGGCGCCGGAGCGAGGGGCGCCGAGGCCGCGTCGACCTTCTCCGCCTCGCGCAGGCTCGCCGACCGGTGCCGCAGGTCGCGGCGCTTCGCCTGGCCCTGGCGCCGCGACGCCTGGAGGCGCTCCCGCTGGCGCATCCGGCGCAGCGTCTCGGCCTGACGCGCGCGCCGGAACGCTTCGGCGTGGCGCCGTGCCCTGGCCCGCACCCGGGCGCGCACGACCTGGTGCTTGGCGGCGACCACCGCCTGGGCGCCGATGAGGATCCAGATGACGTTGACGACGGCGGAGGGCCAAGCGGCACTCACCGAGGCGCTCACGCACAACGCGGTGGCGCCCACGAGGTTGAGCGCATGGAAGCTGAACGAATCCGGCTCTAGCCGACGCCGGGTGACCAGCGCGTAAGCAGTGACGGTGGCGGCGGCTCCACCCCAGCCGATGATGGAAAGCAGAACGGATTCGAATAACGACATAGCGCCATGGTGGACGCGCGCAAGCGTGTAGGTCAATCGAATGATTCTGTACCGGGTATGTAGCCTAGCTACATGGAGATTGACCCACGAAGACTTGCCGTTCTCTTAGCCGTCCATAGATCTGGCGGTGTCCTCGCGGGCGCCGATCAGCTCCATCTCACCCCCTCGGCCGTCTCGCAGCAGATTGCCCGGCTCGAGGCGGAAACCGGCGTGCGGGTGCTCGATCGCCACCCCAGCGGGGCGACGCTCACGGCCGCCGGTAGGGTTCTCGCCGACGCCGCGGAACGCATCGAAGCCGAGCTTGCCGAAGCCCGGCGCCTTGTCGCCGCCCACGCCGCCGAGGTCGCGGGCACCGTCATCGTCGGAGCCTTCCAAACCGCCATTCGTGCCATCATCGTGCCGCTGCTGGGGACTCTCAGCGAAACGATGCCGGGGGTGCACATCATGCTGCGGGAGGTCGACGCCCACGTCGGGCAGCGCGCCTTGCGTTCCGGGGAACTCGATCTGCTCGTCCTGGAGCACGACCTCGCCCACCACCCGCCCGCCCCCCGCGGCACCCGTGACGTCCCGTTCCTCGACGAACCGTGGCAGGCCGTGCTTCCCGACACGGTGCCCACGCCCACGACCCTGGTGGACCTCAACCAGTACACCTGGCTCGGCGTTCGGCCGGGCGGCGCGGCCAGCCGGGCGATCCACCGGGTGACGACCGAGCTGGGAACGCAGCCCTCGACCGCGCACCAATACGACGACTACGACGTGGCCATCGCCATGGTGGCCGCAGGGTTCGGCATCACGATGCTGCCCTGGCTGGCCACGCAACGTCACATGCCCACCGGCGTGCAGGTCGTGGCCGTGCCCGGGCTGGGCCACCGGCGCCTCGTTGTGCGTCACCGCATCGCCCGGCAGGACCCCCGCCCCGAACTCCTCGCCGTGCTGGACGCCATCGTCGCGGCAGCCGCCAATCTCGATCTCGACGTGCCTGCGGCGCCGAGCGCGGCCGAACAGTGAGCGATCTCTTCCGGCGCCGGGGCGCGCCCGCGAGCTTCGTGTTGCTCATGGGGGCGATGGCCGCCCTGCCCGCCATCGCCACCGACATGTACCTTCCCTCGCTGCCGGAGGTGGCGAGGGAGCTGGACACCACGGCGGCGCTCGTGCAGGCGACGATCACGGGCGTGCTCATCGGCGGCGCCATCGGTCAGCTACTCATCGGCCCTCTCAGCGACCGCTTCGGCCGGCGCCCGCCCGTGCTCATCGGGTTGGCCATCCACGTGCTGATGTCGGTGCTGTGTGCGATGGCCGCCGGCATCGCACCCCTCATCGCGCTGCGCGTGCTGCAGGGCGTGGGCAATGCCTCAGCGATGACCACCGCGATGGCCGTCGTTCGGGACCGCTACACGGGGGCGACGGCCGCGGGCATCCTCTCCCGGCTCATGCTCGTCATCGGCGTCGCACCGCTGCTCGCTCCGGCTGCGGGGAGCTTCATCGCGCAGCACTCGAGCTGGCGCGGGGTCTTCGTCGCGTTGGCGCTCCTCGGCGTGGCGCTGTGGGTCGTCGTGTGGCGCTACCTTCCCGAAACCCGGCCACCGGCGCCGGCGAGCACCCCGCGGGGCGCCAGCACGCTGCGCACCTACGGCAGGTTGTTGCGCGATCGCAGCTTCATCACTCTCGCCGTCCTGCCCGCGCTCATCATGAGCGTCCTCATCAGCTACATCGTGGCCTCGCCGTTCGTCTTTCGTGGCCAGTTCGGGATGGCGCCGACCGAGTTCTCACTGTTCTTCGCCCTCAACGGGATCGCGCTCGTCCTCGGCTCGCAGGCCAACGCCGCCCTCGTCCGGCGCGTCGCGCCCCTCCAGGTCATGCGGGTGGCCCTGCCGGCATCCCTTGCGCTGGCCGCGGGGTTGTTCCTCGTGACGCTGCGCGACAACCCGCGACTGGTCGAAGTCGCGATCCCGCTGTGGCTGCTCATCGGCGTCAACGCGCTCACCCCACCAAACGCGACGGCGTTGGCGCTCAGCCGCCATGGGGAGCGGGCCGCCAGCGCGGCAGCGCTCATCGGCGCGATGCAAGCCGCGGTAGCAGGCCTCGTGAGCCCGCTGGTCGGCGTGGTCGGCACGGGCGCCAACGGGATGGCAATCGTCGTGCTGGGCCTCGTGACCACAGCCGCGCTGGTCTTCGTCGGGGGAGTGGGGGCATACCGCCGGGGCCACGATCAGGGGGCCGACGGCGCGCAGTGAGGGCGGCCCCATCGCGTAGCCTTGCTGCGTGGCCACCGATTTCACTACCGCCGTAAGCGACCTGCGCGCGAAGCTGCGTTCGATCAACGCCGTTGCCGACCCGGAAGCCCTCAAGGCCCGCATCGCCGAATTGTCCGAACAGGCCGCGGCGCCCGACCTGTGGGACGACCAGGACGCGGCCCAGGCGGTGACGAGCCAGCTCTCCCACGCCCAGCACGAGCTCAAGCGGGTGGAGGACATGGAGCGGCGCATCGACGACCTCGAGGCGCTCGTCGAGCTCGGCAGCGAAGAGGACGACGCGGACACCATGGCCGAGGCGCAGGTCGAGCTCGACGCCATCCAGGAACAGCTCAACGAACTCGAGGTCCGTACCCTGCTGTCAGGCGAGTACGACCAGCGCGAGGCGGTCATCACCATTCGGGCCGGCGCCGGGGGAGTCGACGCCGCCGACTTCGCCGAGATGCTCATGCGCATGTACCTTCGCTGGGCCGAACGCCAGGGCCACCCGACCCGGGTGCTCGACACCTCCTACGCGGAGGAGGCCGGGCTGAAGTCGGTGACCTTCGAGATCAAGGCTCCCTACGCCTACGGCACCCTGTCGGGGGAGGCCGGCACCCACCGCCTCGTACGGATCTCACCCTTCGACAACCAGGGCAGGCGCCAAACCTCCTTCGCGGCCGTCGAGGTCATCCCCCTCATCGAGAAGACGGACCACATCGAGATCCCCGAGGCGGAGATCAAGGTCGACGTCTTCCGCTCCTCCGGCCCCGGCGGCCAGTCGGTGAACACGACGGACTCGGCCGTTCGCATGACCCACCTGCCCACGGGCATCGTCGTGTCGATGCAGGACGAAAAGTCCCAGATCCAGAACCGCGCCGCGGCGCTGCGGGTGCTCCAATCGCGCCTCCTGCTCCTGCGCCAGCAGGAAGAAGAAGCCGAAAAGCGCGAACTCGCCGGCGACGTCAAGGCCACATGGGGCGACCAGATGCGCTCCTACGTGCTGCAGCCCTACCAAATGGTCAAGGACCTGCGCACCGAGTACGAGGAAGGCAATCCCGCTGCCGTGTTCGACGGCGAGATCGACGGCTTCATCGAGGCCGAGATCCGCTGGCGTCGGATGCAAGAGGCCTAGACCGCAAGCGGCCCGGCGTGTCGGGGCCGTGGCGGGCGGCATCCTGCCTAGTCTCCGAAGAGGCCAGAGCTTTGCTTCCCCTGCTCCCAACCACTGGCCCCCGCTGCCGTGATCAGATTCGAAAACGTCTCAAAGGTTTACGCCCGCGGCGCTAAACCCGCCTTGGATAACGTCACCCTCGAGATCGAACGCGGCGAATTCGTCTTCCTCGTCGGCCAGTCCGGCTCTGGCAAATCGACCTTCCTGCGCCTCGTCCTGCGCGAAGAGCGCCCCACCTCCGGCCACGTCTTCGCCCTCGGCCGCGACCTCGCCCGGCTCTCGCAGTGGCGCGTCCCCGGCCTGCGCCGCCAGATCGGCATGGTCTTCCAGGACTTCCGGCTGCTGACGAACAAAACCGTCTTCGACAACGTCGCGATCGCACTGCAGGTCATCGGTAAACCCCGCCACCACGTGCTGACCACCGTGCCCGACGTGCTCGAGATGGTGGGCCTGGCCGGCAAGGAACGGCGCATGCCCCACGAACTCTCCGGCGGTGAACAGCAGCGCGTGGCGATTGCCCGCGCCTTCGTCAACCGCCCCTCGGTGCTCCTCGCCGACGAGCCGACCGGCAACCTCGACCCGACGACGTCGATCGGCATCATGCGGCTACTCGACCGCATCAATCGCACGGGAACGACCGTCGTCATGGCCACCCACGACGACGAAATCGTCGACCAGATGCGGAAGCGCGTGGTGGAACTCGAGGGCGGGCGTACCGTGCGCGACCAGTCCCGCGGCGTCTACGGAGCGGCCAGGTAGGCGCCATGAGACTTCGCTTCGTCCTCTCCCAGCTCGCCTCCGGGCTGCGGCGCAACGTGTCGATGACCATCGCCGTCGTGCTCGTGACCTTCGTGTCCCTCACCTTCGTTGGCGCTGCCCTGCTGCTGCAGATGCAGGTGGGCAACATGAAGGACGACTGGTACGACCGCGTCGAGGTCTCGGCGTTCATGTGCCCCGCAGACTCCGCTGTGCCCACGTGCGCGGCGGGTGAAGCCACCGAGGAGCAACTCGCCCACGTCCGCGACCTGCTCGAGTCCTCGGCCCTGGCGCGCTACGTCGACACCGTCTACTTCGAAACGAAGGAGGAGGCCTACGAGGCCTTCCGGGAGCAGATGCCCGACTCGGTGTGGACGCAGTCGCTCACGCCGGATCAGATGCAGGAGTCCTTCCGCATCAAGCTCGTCGACCCGGAGCAGTACCAGGTGGTGGCCGATGAGCTCTCCGGCCGGCCCGGCGTCGAAGAGGTCGTCGACCAACGCGCCCTGCTGGAACCCCTGTTCCTCATCATGGACCGCGCCACCCTGCTCGCCGTGGGCCTGGCCGCCGTCATGACGGTAACCGCGGTGCTGCTGATCACGACCACCATCCGCCTCTCGGCGATGAGCCGGCGCCGCGAGACGTCGATCATGCGGCTTGTGGGCGCCTCCAACTTCTTCATCCAGCTCCCCTTCATGCTCGAAGGGGCCCTTGCGGCCCTCGCCGGGGCGGCGCTCGCCGTGGGCGGGCTGTGGCTCGGCCTGCACCATCTCGTCGAGGGCTGGCTCGCTACCGAGTTCCAGTGGGTGCAGCTCGTGGGCACCTCCGACCTGCTCATCATCGCGCCCATCCTCGTTGCCGCAGCCATCGTGCTCGCCGGCATCAGTTCGCTAGTGTCCCTCAGCCGCTACACGAGGGTGTGAGCCCGTGACCCCACCAACGACTGTCCACTCCCGCGCGCGACTGCTGCGCCTCGGCTTTGGCCTGCTCGCCGTGCTGCTCGCCCTGGTCATGCTCGGCACGCCCGTGGCGGTCGCGGATAGCAAGTCCGACTACCAACAGCGGCTGGAAGACGCCAACCGCCGGCAGGAACAGCTGCGCTCGGAGCTCGAGGGCACCGACGAGCGGCTGGCAGAGACGTACCTCGCGTTGGAGGAAGCCACGGAGCGCCTGCCGCAGGCCGAGGCGGACCTCGCGGCGGCCGAGAACGAGCTCGCGGCGGCCCAGCGCACCGAGCAGCTTGTCGCCGACCGTCTGGAGGTCGCGCAGAACGAACTCGAGGGCCTCGCCGAGGACCTCGCCGCCAGCGTGGCCGTCATCGAAGCCACCCGCGCCTCGATCGGAGAGCTCGCCCGCTCGACCTACCGGGGTGGCACGAGCCTGTCGAGCCTGCACGTCGTCCTCGACGCCGGATCCTCCCAGGAGTTCATCCAGCAGACGGCCCTGACGGATCGGGCCGTGCGCAACCAGACGCAGGTGATCTCCGAGCTCGAAACCAACGCCGCAGTCAACCGCAACCGCGAAGCGCGCCAGGAGGCAGTGCGCGAACGGGTCGATGAGCTGCACCGCGAGGCCGAGGCAGCGGTGACCCGAGCCGACCAAGCCCGCGCGCAGGCACAGCAGTACGCCGATGAGATCCGCGAGCTGCGAAACGAGAAGGAAGCGCTCGCCGAGGAGCTCGAACTCCACCGGGTCGAGCTGCAGGAGGACTTCGAGACGATGCAGCGCGACGCGCAGCGTCTCGCCGACCGCATCGCCGAAATCGAGGCGGAGGAGCGCCGCCAGCAGCGCGCCGAGGAGGAACGCCGCCGCCGCGAGGCCGCGGAGCGCGCCGCCGAGCGCGCCGCACGCGATAACGCCCGGCCCACCTCCCCGCCGGCCAACAGCGGAGGCGGCGGAGGCGGCAGCGGCGGCGGGGGAGGAGGCGGCGGCGGCAGCTCCGGGCTCATCACGCCGGTGCCCGCCCCCGTGTTCGTCACCTCGCCCTTCGGCATGCGGATGCACCCCTTGCTGGGGTATCGCTGGATGCATGAGGGGGTCGACCTGCGATCCCGCTGCGGCGAGGCGCAGGTGGCCGCAGCCGGCGGCACCGTCACCGCGACCATCCCGGCGCCGGGCAACGCCTCGCACGGCAACCAGGTGATCATCAACCACGGGCGCATCGGCCAGCACAACTACGTGACGGTCACGAACCACCTCTCCCGATTCGCCGTGCGCGCGGGCCAACGGGTGAGCCAGGGGCAGGTCGTCGGGTACACGGGAGCGACGGGCAACGTCACCGGCTGCCACGTGCACTTCGAGGTGTGGCGCAACGGCAGCGCGATCGACCCCATGCGCCTGCCCGCCTTCACTCGCCGCAACTAGCCGCGACCGGCGCGGTGAGTTCCGACGCGCGGAGCCATTACGATGGAATGCCGCGCCGGGCCCACGCCCCTGCGCGAAAACCCGGGGAAGGGGGAGAGTCATGGCTGCGAAATCGTCGAAGAAGCTGACGGCGGCGCAGAAGGCGAAGGCCGAGGCGGATCGGCACACCGTCGTCGCCCGTAACCGTCGCGCCCGCCACGATTACCACATCGACACCACCTTCGAAGCCGGCCTCGTCTTGCAGGGCACCGAGGTGAAGTCGCTGCGACAGGGACGGGCCTCCCTCATCGACGGCTGGGTCGAGATCTCCGGTGGTGAGGCCTGGCTCCAGGGCGTCCACATCCCGGAGTACAGCCAGGGAACGTGGACGAACCACTCGGCGCGGCGCAAACGCAAGCTGCTGCTCCACCGCGACGAGATCGACCAGCTCGCGGTGAAGACGCGCGAGAAGGGGCGCACGATCGTGCCGCTGGAGCTGTACTTCACCAAGGGCCGCGCCAAGGTGCTCATCGCGTTGGCCCGAGGAAAGCGGGAGTACGACAAGCGCCACGCCCTGCGCGAGCAGCAGGACGCGCGCGAGGCCCAACGCGCCATGAGCCTGCGCGCCAACCGCTGACCGCCCGCCGGACTGCGGAGGGCATCGAGCGGGTCTATGTTGGTAGCGACCCGCTCGACCGAGGGAGGACCCCGTGGGCTTGAAACTGCGACAGCTGCCACCCCGCCTGGCGGCAGGCGCCTACATTCTCAACTCTGGATTGTCGAAGCGCGGCTTGGACGACGACGCCTATGCCGGCATGCAGGAAATGGCGGCCCGTGCCGTGCCGCAGCTCGCCCAGATGTCGGCGCGAGACTTCGGCAAGTTGCTCATGAGGGGCGAAGTCGCCCTAGGCGCCGCCTTGCTCCTACCCGTCGTGCCGTCATGGCTCGTCGGGATGGGCCTCACCGGATTCAGCGCCGCGTTATTGCGCATGTACCGCAACAGTCCGGGCATGACCATCGACGGTATCCGCCCGACCCCGGAGGGCACCGCCGTCGCCAAGGACGTGTTCCTCCTCGGCATCGGAATGGGATTGGTGCTCGACCACATCACCACCCGCAACAAGAAGAAGGGCCTGCTGGGGCGCAAGAAGTAGGCAGATCCGCCCTAGCCCTCAGCTCCGCCCTAGCCCTCAGCGCCGTGTGGCGCCGGTGCGGGCACGCCGATACACCCGGTCCCACGGGCGCTCAGTGATCGTCACCGTGACGTCGTGCCCGCGCTGCATGCGCGCCAGCACGTCGTGGCGCACCCGCAGCAGGGTGGCGAGCATCATGACGATCGAGGTGGCGGCCATGGCCGCCAACGCGGCGAGCGCCCAACGGTAGTCAGCAAGCCCGGGGTCGGCCCCGCTCGAGCGCAGGTCGAGGACGAAGCCGATGGTGATGGCCGCGAGCATCGCCCCGGCGAACCCGCCGACATTGACGAGCCCGGTGGCCGTGGAGATGCGCGCCGCCGGGTTGTAGTCGCGCGCGAGATGGAACCCGATCTGGGAGCCCGGCGCCCCCAGGGCCAGGGCGACGAAGGCCACCGTGACGGCCGCCCCAGGAGGCTGACCACCCGGCCACGCGACAAGCAGCACGACGGCGAGGAAGCCCCCGAGTGCGACTGCGAGGCCCATGGCCGCCCGCCACGGGCGGTGGCGGCCGGCGAGCGGGCCGATGACGAAGCTGGCCACAAGCGTCCCGACCACGTAGATGGATAGCTGCGAGGCCGCCGCGGCATTCGAGTAGCCGAGACCCTGGGTGAGGTAGGGGTAGCCCCACACGAACGAGATCGCCGCCCCCGGCATCATCGTCGCCTGGTGCACCCAGAATCCCAGGCGGGTTTCGCGGCGGGACCACGCGGCCCGAACGTCGTCCAGGGCATGGCGGGCCACCGAGCGCGGCGCCCGGCTCCCGGCGTCCTGGCTCTCAGCGGCGGTCGGCTCCGGGCGGAACGGCGCGGCGACCGCGGGCCGCAGCAGGAGCAGTGCGTAGACGAGGGAGGCGGCGCCGGTGGCGGCGAAGGTGCGCGTCCAGCCGAAGTCATCGAGAGCCAAGGCAAGCGGGATCGTCGCGGCCATGTTGCCCGCCATGCCCATGAGGCCCGTGGCGCTGGTGAGGATCGCGTAGCGCCGACTGGGGAACCACAGCGCGGCCAGGCGCAGAACTGCGATGAACACCGCGGCGTCACCGACGCCCAGCAGGGCGCGGGCAGCCAACGCGGTGGGGTAGTTGACGGCGAAGGCGAAACCCAGCTGGGCGACGCCCATCGCCAGCGTGGCCGCGAGAAGCACACGCCGCGCCCCCCAGCGGTCGATGGCGAGGCCCGCGGGCACCTGCATGGTCGCGTACAGGCCGAGCTGGACCATGACGAAGGAGCCCAGTTCGGTGGCGGAGATGTCGAGCTGGTCCATGGCCTTCGTGCCCGCGACCCCGAGCGAGGAGCGGTGAAGGAAAGCAAGGAAGTAGACGCCGCCACCGGCGAGCCACACGAGCCACGAGGAGCGGCGGGCCCGCTCGCTCATGCGAGAGAATGGCGTGAACACGGTTGCTATCGTCCCACCGACGCTCGCCGATGGGCAGCCAGCGCCAACCGGCTCCCACGCCTTGGGAATAGTCGCCGAGGGAACTTGTTAGCTATGATTGAGCGGCCGGTGGATCCGGCAGCACATAACTGCACAGGGGGATGATCGGTTTCGACGATGATCGTCGCGCCAGGTGAAGCGGGTCGAGGATGCAGAGTCATCTCGTCAACGCTCTCTGCAAACCAATAGGTGCTGATTCTAAGCGCACCGACTTCGCACTCGCCGCCTGAGCGAGTAGCAGAGGTCCGTCAGCCCGGGCTCGCTCTCGTCCCGGTTCCTGACGTCATCTAGAGAGCCACTGCTCGTAGGCCTCGTCACCGGGTCTGCGGGAACACTCAGGTGACTGAGCCCGTCAGCGACTTGTCTGCGTGATTGCTGGGGCCGAGAAAATCAGCAGCAGACTGCACCCGGAGAAGCCCTGGTTCAACGTCATCGGACGCGGGTTCGATTCCCGCCATCTCCACTCGGCACAGCCCGAAACCCTCGCGGTTTCGGGCTTTTGTCGTTCCTTGGGGAAGTGCAGCGCACCGCCGGAGGCGGCATGACGTAGATCTCAGCGGGAATAATCCACCTCCACTTGCGTTGAAGCTTCAAGTAACCCTACGTTGGATGCACCGCGATGGAGGAGATGATGATGGCCCAGCCCAATACCGTTGTGAATCGAAGCGACGTGCTGCCCGCGACCACCCACATGGGGCCGGTCACGCTGCTCGTCGGCGACCTCGACGCCCTGACCGCCTACTACCGCGACGCGTTCCTGCTCGAGGTGCTGCGCCAGGAGGGCGAGACGGTCGCGCTGGGTCGCCGCGGCGTCGAACTCCTCATCCTGCAGCGGGATTGGAGCTTGCCGCCGAACCAGCCGCGCAGCGCCGGCCTCTACCACACGGCCTTCCTCTTCGACTCCAAGGCGGAACTCGCCACGGTCCTCGCCGCGGCGTTGACCCACGGCCGCGCCCACTACGTGGGGTCGGGGGACCACGCCGTCTCCGAGGCTTTCTACTTCACTGACCCCGAGGGCAACGGCGTGGAGCTGTATGCCGACCGCCCCCGCGAGTCGTGGCAGTGGAGCAACGGCTCGGTGCACATGACCACCGACTACCTCGACCCGGTCCAGTTCTTGCGCGCCCACCTCACGGACGATTCGCGGGAACTCGTGGCGACGCAGGCCGCCCGCCAGGAGGCCGGCGCGTTGCGCCAGGCCGCGGTGGGCCACGTCCACCTCCAGGTGGGGGATACCGCCACGGCCAAGGACTTCTACGTCGACACCCTCGGATTTGAGACCACCCTCGAGATGGGGAATCAGGCGTTGTTCGTCGCCGCGGGCGGTTATCACCACCACATGGCCATGAACACGTGGAACTCCCTCGGTGCCGGG
>Ga0079225_10000583_pt1 | contig 19800 bp, 19 predicted proteins | sample Poulit2012_FD_76344 | JGI IMG/M metagenome (GOLD analysis project Ga0079225, IMG submission 76344) | Agricultural soil microbial communities from Georgia to study Nitrogen management - Poultry litter 2012 | ecosystem: Environmental > Terrestrial > Soil > Agricultural land | place: USA: Georgia... | reverse complement strand
TTTACTACAAAAGGTAAAACAAGCCGAAGTTGATATTCATTATATAAGACAAAAAGAACCAAAAGGACTCGGTCATGCCGTTTGGTGTGCACGTAAATTTATCGGTGATGAACCATTTGCAGTTTTATTAGGGGACGATATCGTCCGTGCAGAAACACCATGTTTAAAGCAGTTAATGAACCAGTATGATGAAACTGGTAGTTCAATTGTTGGTGTCCAACAAGTTCCAGAAGAAGAAACAGACCGTTATGGTATTGTTGATCCTAACGCACAAGAAGGGCGTCGTTATCAAGTAAAAGAATTTGTTGAAAAACCAAAACAAGGTACTGCTCCATCTAATTTAGCGATTATGGGTCGTTATATTTTAACACCAGAAATATTTACCCATTTAGATAAGCATGAAATTGGTGCTGGAGGAGAAATCCAACTAACGGACGCTATCCAAGCATTAAATGAAGAACAAAAAGTATACGCTTATGACTTCGAAGGTAGAAGATATGATGTAGGTGAAAAGTTAGGATTTGTGAAAACAACGATTGAGTTGGCTTTGCAGAACGAAGAAATGAAAGATGAATTGTATGAGTATTTATTAAAAATAACTGAAAGTATAAAAGTACGTAGATAAATAAAAGTAATTATAATTTAAATTTATTTGTAAATAACAATTGATCATTGGAAGGGTTCTAACTTTGGATAAAAAAATACACTTGTCTTCACCACATATGAGTGATGAAGGTTATGAAATGGAATACGTTAAAGAAGCTTTTGAAACGAATTGGATAGCACCATTAGGTGAAAATGTTAATAAGTTTGAAGAAGAATTTGCTCAAAAAATCGGGACCAATGCGGCAGCTGCTTTATCATCTGGAACAGCTGCAATTCACATGGCATTAAAAGCGGCAGGAGTTGGTGAAGATGATATCGTATTTTGTCAATCTCTAACTTTTTCTGCCACTGCAAATCCAATCATCTATCAAAATGCCATTCCAGTATTTATTGATAGTGACTATAAAACTTGGAATATGTGCCCAGTAGCATTGGAAGAAGCTTTTAGAAAATATCCTAAAGTAAAAGCAGTTATAGTAGTTCACTTGTATGGTTTATCGGCTGACATGGATAGAATAGTAGATTTATGTAAATCACATAATGTTACTTTAATAGAAGATGCAGCGGAATCATTGGGGACTTATTATAAGGGAAAACATACAGGAACATTCGGCGATTATGGTGTTTTCTCCTTTAATGGTAATAAAATTATTACAACGTCCGGCGGTGGAATGTTAGTTTCAAACGATAAAGAAAAAATAGATAAAGTAAGATTTTGGGCTACTCAATCGAGAGATCCGGCAAGACATTATCAACATAGTGAATTAGGATATAACTACAGAATGAGCAATGTTTTAGCCGGCATAGGTAGAGGTCAATTAAAAATATTAGAACAAAGAGTAAAAAAGAAAAAGTATATATTTGAATATTATAAAAGGGAACTCGGTGAACTTGATGGTGTTGAGTTTATGCCGAGTAATGAATGGGATAAACCGAACTACTGGTTAAGCTCAATGATTTTGACTGGTAAGGTAAGCCCTTTTGATATTATGAAAGCTCTTGAAAAAGAGAATATCGAATCAAGACCTGTGTGGAAGCCAATGCATATGCAGCCATTCTTTGAGAAATATGTTTTCGTTGGTGAAGGTATAGCGGAAAAGTTGTTTGAGAATGGTGTGTGTTTGCCATCTGATACTAAGATGACAGATGGTGATTTGGAAAGGATTGTAAAAATCATTAAAGGGTTGTGGTTTAAGTTATGAATAATTCCAAAGGTGGTATTTATAGAAGATTTATAAAAAGACCGATGGATTTCATATTATCATTGATTGCCATTATTGTTCTTAGTCCTTTATTTATAATGATTGCTACTCTTATAAAAATGAAACTTGGTTCTCCTATACTGTTTAAACAAAAAAGACCTGGTATGAATGAGAAGATATTTATAATGTATAAATTTAGAACAATGACCGATGAAAGAGATGAAAATGGTAATTTACTTCCTGATAGCGTTAGATTAACAAAGTTTGGTAGTTTACTTCGCTCTACATCGCTTGATGAACTACCGGAACTCTTTAATATCCTTAAAGGAGATATGTCTTTAATTGGCCCTAGACCTTTAATGGTACAGTATCTACCACTCTATAATAATCACCAAAAGCGACGACATGAAGTCAGGCCTGGATTATCAGGATTAGCCCAGATTAGCGGTAGGAATACAATTAATTGGGAAGATAAATTTAATCTCGATGTTGAATATGTGGACAATGTAAGTTTTATTGAGGACTGGAAAATAATAATAGCAACAATTAAGGTAGTCTTTGCAAGGGATGGTATTAATTCAGAAAACACAGCTACAATGGAACCTTTTAAGGGAACAAAAATAGAAAGAAGAATTGAATTATGAAAAGAAAACTACTCATAATTGGTGCTAGTGGACACGGAAAAGTTGTTGTTGACATTGCTATGAGAATGAAAAAATGGCAATACATTGCCTTCTTAGACGATAATAAAAACATCAGAAATTCGATGGGTGTTGAAGTTATTGGAACATTAAGTGAGGTAAGTAATTATATAGATGAATATGAAATCTTTGTGGCTATTGGTAATAATCCTATAAGACAAAAAATCTATGAAATACTACAAAAATTAGGAGCCAGTATTCCAATATTAGTTCACCCAAATGCAATAATAGGAAGTCAAGTTAAAATAGGCTGTGGGACAGTGGTTATGGCGGGAGTAGTAGTAAACAGTAATACTCAAATAGGTAAAAGTTGTATTATTAATACCGTTTCAAGTATTGACCACGATAATTGTATTGGGGATTTCGTTCATATATCGCCGGGTACTCATCTTGGCGGAACTGTTAAAATTGGAAAAGGATCATGGTTAGGTATAGGTAGTGTTATAATTAATAACGTAAATATTACAGAATGGTGTAAAGTAGGTGCAGGTTCCGTTGTAATAAATGACATAACTGAACCAGGTGTTTATGTTGGTAATCCTGTAAGGAAATTGAATTAATATAAATGTAGTTAAACTGTTAAAGTGAAATGAGGAAATGGACATGAAATATTTTGTTTTTGTTAAAGGTATTTTAGGTGTTAAAACTAATATGAAAGAATTTACTTGGTCGTACGGTACAGTTGCACCAGAATCAAATAAAAGTGAATTTGAAAAGTGTAAAATTAAAGTTCATGTAGATGTAAGAAACTCAAAGAATGTTTTTGAAAAAGATTTTGATATTACAAGATTAGGGAAATATCATTATTTTGGTGCTAACCAAAATGAAAACAAGATATATTATGAACGAGATTTTTTCGGTTCAAGTAAATTAAGGTATTCAATTGAAATAAATGAAAATTATATACATGTTATAGTAGGAAAAAATTATATGAAATATATAAAACATCGTATTATGAATTTACATTCTATTTCTTATATTTTAACAGATATTGTTGCTGGGCTATTATTGAAGAATGGTATAGCTACTATCCACTGTTCTGCAGTAAATACAGATGATCAATCAATTATTTTCTTTGCTCCACCTAATACTGGGAAAACGTTAACAAGTATTCAGTTATGTAAGAATGATAATTTTAATTTCATTGCGGAAGATTTTGCTTTGACTGATGGTGAGAAGGTTTGGTCAGTACCTTGGACTAGTACATTTAGATATTATGATGATATTAATGAATCAAAATTAGATACTCTAATTAATAAACTAACTTCATATATACCAGTTTTGGAGTTTATATCATTTGGTAAAAATAAATCAATTGATAAATATCTAGGAAAAGAAAGAATTAAACATTTGTCTAAAGCAACTGACTTAGTAGTGCTAGAGAGGGGAAAACATAGCGTAGATTATAATAAGAGAGATGGGTTTAGAAAGATAGTTAATTTAAATCGATATGAATTTAACTATCATAAATCACCATCCACAGTGGTAATTAACTATTTTAATCCAGAATTTTCACTAGAAAAAATGTATGAAAAAGAAAAGGAAATTATTAATAACTTAATAAAAAGATGTACTTATACATGTATAGTCGAAGATAATGCACTAAATTACACGGATATTGTATTGGAAGAGGTAATAAAGAATAAAAGATGAAAAAAGTGGTTCATGTATTTACAGTGTCTATGTCAATTGTTTTTTTAGAGGATATCTATTCAAAATTAAAGGAACGAGGCTATGAACTAATTATAATTTGTTCTGATGGTGAAGAAATTAGGCGTCAAGTAAAGCAAAGTGATTTTAAATTTTACCCTGTAAGTATTAATAGAGGGATCAATCCATTTAAAGACTTAATAGCATTAATAAAGATTATTTTTATATTAAATAAAGAAAAGCCATCCATTGTGCATGGCCACACACCCAAGGGAGGATTTTTGGGTATGTTGGCTGCTAAAATTGCTAATGTAAAAAACAGACCATTCCATTTACATGGGTTTAAGTTTCCAGGAGAGTCAGGTTTTAAAAAAAAATTAATAAAAGTAATGGAAAAAAAAACAATCAAGCTTTCTACAGTGGTGTATTCGGTTAGCAAAAGCCTTAGCCAATATGCAATTGACAAAGGCCTAACAACTGAACATAAAATACGGGTTATACATAATGGTAGTGTAAAAGGAATTGATATTCAGGAATCACAAACCATTATAGATAAAGGTAAGGATTATTTTATAAAGAAGTTTAATATAAAAAAGTTTAAATGTATAGTTGGTTACGTAGGTAGAATCACTGAGGAAAAAGGTATAGCCGAGTTTATGTTTGCTACAAAAAGACTAATATCTCGAGGTTATGATATTGGTATTGTTTTATGCGGTCCGAACGAATTAACTACACAAGAAAGTATAAAGAAATTTTCAAAATTCGTGCAGTTAGAAAATGTTCAGTATTTCAATAAAGTAAATAATCCATTAGAGTATATGATTTGTTGTGATATTTTTGTTTTACCAACTTATAGAGAAGGATTTGGATTAGTTAATATAGAAGCTAATTCGGTTGGTGTGCCTGTGATTACAACAGATATTATAGGCTGTATTGACTCAATAGATAATAATACAGGAATTATTGTTCAGTCTAGAGATATAGAATCATTATATAGAGCACTTAAGAGATTGATTAAAAATCCTTCATTGCGCAAAAGCATGGGAATGAATGGTATTATAAGAGTTAGAGAATTATACAATAGAGAAAAAATTTGGAACAAATTAATTAGTGAATATGATAATATGCTATCCAGGAGTAGGATAAAATGAAAGCTTTATTTGCACATGGGTTAAAGTTTTTTGAAGATAATAATGGTAAATTATATCTTAGAGGATATGATAAAAATTATTGGGAGCGATATCTTAAGCACTTTGATGAATTGTACGTAATAGGTCGTAGATTGCATATAAAAGAAGAATCATTAGGAGGATTTAACGAATTCAAAGGAAATAACCTTCACTTTATAGAAGTGCCGGAAATTCATAGCTTATTAGATTATAAAAGAAATATTAAAGATTCTAATCAAATAATTAAAAACCTTACTGAATTCGTTGATTTTACAATAGCAAGAATACCAGGTACTTATTCATCTAATGCTATCAAATATTCGAAGAGATATAAAAAACCTTATATAGTAGAGATGGTTGGTTGCCCTTGGGATGCGTTCTGGAATCATAGTTTAAAGGGAAAATTAATAGCACCATATATAACCATAAATACTAAAAGGATTGTTAAAAATGCCCCTTATGTTATATACGTAACGAATGACTTTCTACAACGACGATATCCTACGAAGGGAAAAAAAACAAACTGTTCCAATGTTACATTACCAAATATTGATGAAGCTGTCTTAAAAGAACGATTAAGGAAAATATGTGATACAAAAGAGAACCAAAAGAAAATTATAGGCACTACTGCTGCTGTCGATGTTCGATATAAAGGACAGCAATATGTCATAAAGGCATTAGGGGAATTAAAAAGACAAGGGATAACTAACTTTGAATATCAACTAGTTGGTGGTGGTGATCAAGCTTTTTTGAAATCTATTGCAATTCAATATAACGTTTTAGATCAAATTAAATTTAAAGGCCCCATGCTTCATAAAGAAGTGTTTGAATGGTTAGATAAGATTGATTTATATATACAACCAAGCCGACAAGAGGGATTACCTCGTGCATTAATTGAAGCAATGAGTCGTGGATTACCAGCCCTTGGAGCGAAAACGGCAGGGATTCCAGAATTACTGGAGAAGAATTACTTGTTTAGTAATACTAATAGAAATATTAGAGAAATCTGTACTATATTAACCACATTTTCTAATGAAAAAATGAAGGTACAGGCAAAACGTAATTTTATAAAATCAAAGGAATATGACAACCATATAATTAATAAGCGTAGAGAACAGTTTTTTAAAAAAATAGTTCTTAATACTATTATTTAATTCAGGAGAAATTTGGATGGACTCTATAAATGAAAAATATTTTTATAAGAAATCAAAGCAAATCAATACTAAATTTATAGATATTCTTGTATTTTATATTTATATTATTAGTGCAATTATTACGTCTATATTTGTAGTTAGTGAATACAGAAAAACTGTGATTTTTTATGGTGTAATCATATTAGTGTCTGTTGCGTTTGCAGCATTAGCGCAAAAAAGCAAAACTCAGTTTTTCTTTAATATATTTCTGTTTTTGTCATTTTTAGTTTTATTTTTTGTGTATGGTTTTAGGAATTTTTCAGCTATAGATGATAATTCATATATCGGGATTTTTAATAACGTAGCAGAAATTGGGTGGATTAACCAATTTTTGAGTACGACAATGGAGCCTGGATATTTAATTATTAATCAATTAGTCAGTGCATTTACAGATAATTACTTAGTTATGCAATTGATAACTTCATTTATACCTTTATTTTTATTTTATTATGGTTTTAAGAAGTATAGACACATAATAAGTATTCCAACAGCTGTATTTTTTCTGTGTACAGTATTGTATTTTCAAATGGTTTCTGCTGGACTTGTTAGAATGTTTATTGGAGTAAGTATTGTTTTTATTGCCCTTGATTTTGTACCTAAGAAAAAACCATTAAAATATATTTTTTTGATTGTATTAGCGAGTTTATTTCATTATTCTGCTTTTTTTATGATTGTTTTAAGTTATTTTGCTATTAATAAAACGAATCTATCCAAGAGAGCTAGCCTAACTTATATTACAATATTTATAGCAAGTCCATTTATTTTTTTATTTGTTGCTAAATTCATTGTTCCATTATTAGGAAAAAGATATCTAAGTTATGGCTTTGTCGAAGGTATAAATTTAAATTTATCTACTTTTAGTACATTGCCAATTATATTATTATTGCTATTTTTTTATAAACATTTTTTTGACATACAAAAGAGTTATTTTAAATTATTTGTATTAACCTATGCTCTATCACTGATAATATTTCTATTTGGTGAAATGGTCAATTTGGGACGATTAATTTTTTATGCATATACAGCTTTAATATTGGCCGCATCAATGATTACTAAATTGCTAACAGAAGATTCTAGAAAACCCCTGTATAGTGGAATTATAATTCCTTATGGATTTTTATATGTTTATGTAACACAATTCACACTTGAGAGCCATATTCCATATTTATTTCCCTATAATAATATATTTTTTTCAATTTAAAATTTGCTTTTTAAAGCTAACTAAATAAATTCTATAATATATAGTTTCAACTTTTTTATAAGGTGTTTTTTACTTCTTCTTAACAGCTAATTTTAGCTGAGGTAATAATGAATTTAATAGGGATAAGTTTTATAACTCTATTATTTTAAATTGTTTAGAAAGGTGAGGCAGTCCAAATGATAAAGGTATTACATGTAACTTCTGGAATGGACAGAGGTGGAATTGAAACCTTCATTATGAATATATATCGTAAAATTGACAGATCAAAAGTGCAGTTTGACTTCTTATTAAGTAGTGAAAAAGAAGATGATTATAATAGCGAAATAAGAAATCTTGGTGGTGAAATATTCCATATAACACCTAGAGGGAGAAGTATAATTTCCAATCGTAAAGCGCTCGATGAATTCTTTAGATTGAACAAAGGATATAAAGTGGTACATCAACATGTAAGTTCTCTGTCTTATGTTGAACCTTTGAAGTTTGCTAGAAAGTATTCAGTGCCAATTCGAATAGTTCATAGCCATAATACCAAACAGAATGGAAGCTCAATTCACAATTATGTTCACAAATATAATCAGTTTTTTATTAAATCATTTGCAACACACTATTTTGCATGTTCAGGTTTAGCAGCTAAATGGCTTTATCCAAAAAAGCTATTTAAAAGTAATAAGTATGAAATTATTAATAACGCAATTGATACTGAAAGATTTTTATTTAACAAGACTATAAGAAACATAAAGAAGAAAGAATTAAGTATTGAAGGTAAGTTTGTTTTAGGTCATGTAGGTCGTTTTAGTCACCAAAAAAATCATAAATTTTTAATTGAAATATTTAAGGAAGTACATGATAAAGATAAAGACTCAGTTTTACTTTTAGTTGGTGATGGAACTGAGCGATTCGAAATAAAGAATAGGGTAATGCAATTAGGATTAAGTAAAAATGTAATTTTTATGGGTGTACGTTCTGATATCCCAGAACTATTACAAGCAATGGATGTTTTTGTTATGCCTTCATTTCATGAAGGCTTACCTGTAACACTTGTAGAAGCTCAAGCATCTGGTTTACCTTGCGTTTTGTCAACAAATATAACTAGTGAAGTTCAGGTGTTAGAAAGTGTAAAATGGTGCAATTTATCTGATCATCCTTCTAATTGGGCAAGTAAAATATTATATTTTAAGGATAATTATATTAGAGGTAGTAAAAAAAAAGAAATAATTAATGCAGGTTATGATGTTGTAAATGTTGCTCGATATTTGCAGAATTTATATCTTGAAGGTTAAGAGAAAAATTAGTCTAATAAACTGACATTCAAAACTTCTCCTTGGATCATCTTTTTTTGATTTACTTTCTGGCTTTGGACATCACAAGAGTCGCTTTCAAATTTCGCTTTTTATACAATACAAGGTGAACGGCCTAGTAAATTAACTAAAGAAATAAGAGAACTTACAGATTTGTATTTGACAAAGAAGTTATAAGTACATACCCCTAGGTCTTATAGATTAAGGGATGGAAATAAATAAAAATGAAAAGCTGAAACTCCACTCAAAATTCACTGTAGGTTGCACTAACGTATTGTTAAACTAACAGCACATTACATAAAATTAATATTTATTGGTAAATTAAATTTAAAAATCTATTTTAATTAATTTTGTTTGATTTTTTAAAAAGAACTATTATGAAATTGATTTAACTAATATATGAAAATTAAAGAAACCCAATAGAGATGATAAGGTGATATAATGAAAAAACTATTATATATAACCGCTGTAACAAAAAACACTGAATTCATTGGTGTCTGGAAGAAGATCAAAATGCAAGAAAATTACTTTATTGAAGAAGGGATTAAACTAGAACATTTTCATCTAATTGGAAAAAACAAAAATTTTTTTAGAAAAATATGGACAAGACTCCCTTTTACTAGTTTATACGATTGGTCATTCAATATAGAAAATTTAACAAAATATGATTGTATTTACATAAGAAGAGTTAATATAGATTATCAACAATTAAAATTTTTAAGGAATATTAAGAAACTGGCTCCCGATATAAAAATTTTAATTGAGATTCCAACTTTTCCATACGATAATGAAAAGAAATTTAATTATTCTAATCTACCTTTAGTATTAAAAGATAGATGGAATAGAAGAAAGATAAATAAATATATTGATTATATTCTTACCTATTCTGATGATTCTACTATTTTTAAAATACCAACTTTACGATTATCTAATGCAATTAATATTAGAAATATAAAGGCAAAAAATGTAACACCATCGGATGGCTCTATAAACGTTATAGCTGTAGCAAACTTTGCATTTTGGCATGGGTATGACAGGTTTATCGAGGGAATGAATGAATATTATAAAAATGACAATAAAATAATTGTAAAGTTGCATTTGGTTGGTGAAGGAGAAGAATTAGAAAAATATAAATCACTTGTTATTAAATATAATTTACAGAATTATGTCCTCTTTTATGGTAAAAAGGATGGTAGGGAACTAGACAAAATTTATGATAAATGTGAAATAGGGTTAGACGCAATGGGAAGGCATAGATCATGTATTTATTATAATAGTACCATAAAAGGTAAAGAATATGGAGCAAAAGGGTTGCCAATTTTATCTGGTGTAAAAACTGAATTAGATTATGATAATTGTTACAAATATTATATGCGTGTTCCTCCAAATGATAGTCCCATAGAAATAGAATCTGTTATTAATTTTTATAATTCAATCTACAAAACAAATGAAAGTAAAGAAAAGGTTATTTCAACCATCAGAGAATATACAAAAAAAAGATTCGATATTTCAGTGACCTGGAAAAAAGTTACTGAATACATTAATGAAAACAAAAAAGTAGAAGTAAAATAAAGATTACAAGCTTCAATCCAGTAAAAATTGACAATGAAATTCAATTTTACTAGACGAAAAAATAAATAAACTTAACTAGCAAAAAGAAAACATCAAAATATTTTCTACTGAAAATTTCCCACTCTTTTTTGATATATTTAATACTGTAGGACAGTTTATAACAATTAGCTTTTAATAAAGGGCCTAACAATAATGTTGTGCGGACAAATGTCGAAGTCAAAAGTAAAGAAAGATTATTATACTTATTATACTCTTGAGAAAAATGTGTTTGATTATAGAATGACTATGAAAATGAATGATTGTAAGTTCCTGTTAGTTTTTAAACAAGAATATTATAAAGTGAATCAAATCAAACATCATTGTAGCTGCTTTATATAAGAGCTAGTACTTAAAGGAAATAACTTTTAAACAAGATTCATAGATACAACCTATTTTTTATTGGAGGAAATTAAAAAATGAATTATAGGAATTATTCTCAGTTAAGCAGTCTTATTAAAAAATCTATACATTCAATTAAAAAAAATAACTATGATTTAATTGTAGGTATTCCAAGAAGTGGAATGGTACCAGCATATATGATTGCATTATATTTAAATTTGAATTGTTGTGACATAGAAGACTTAATTTACAATAGAAAGTTAAAATCGGGATCAACTAGAAAAATAGGAAAAACTATAAAGTACCCAAATGAGGCAAATAGGATTTTATTGGTAGATGATAGTATCCATTCTGGAAAGTCTTTACAAAATACATTAAATAAAATACCGAAAAATATTAAAATGAAAATAACAACTTTTGCAATTTATTCTTCAGAAAAAAAAAGGGATGATATTGACTACTTTCTTGAATATCTACCGATTCCAAGAGTATTTGAATGGAATATATTTCACCATAAAATTATAGAAAGAGCATGTTTTAATGTTGATGGAGTATTATGTGCAGATACAAGCCTAACGGAAAATGATAGAGGAAAAAGACATGGTAGATTTATGCTAAACTCAAATCCTCTTATTATACCTTCAAAAAAAATTAATACATTAATATCGAGTAGACCTGAAAAGTATAGGAAGGAAACAGAAGAATGGCTATATAAAAATGAAATAGAGTATGAAACCTTAATAATGCTAAACCTACCTTCAAAAAAAGAAAATATAGAGTTAGGAAGAGTACATGCTACTTATAAAGCAAGAATATATAAAAACTCACAAATGGATCTTTTTTTTGAAAGTGACCGTAGGCAAGCTATTAAAATACATGAAATAACTAAAAAACCTGTATATTGTGTGACTACTAACGAGTTGTTTAGCAAAAGAAATTTACGTTCTTTTCTAAATTCTTCAAATCGTACAAAAAAACATATTATGGTTAAGCTTCTAAGAAAACTACCGGTTCCAATTTACGGTATTATTAAATTTATTTCTCAAAAGATTATAGCAATTAAAAGGAGCTAATCATGAATAATAAAATCAATAAGCAGAGTGTCTTATCTTCTCCCTTATGGATTTGAGAAAGGTGGGACACTATTTGTGATTTTTCAATAAAAACGTAATTAGAGATTTAAGCTCTTTACCGAATTTAGTGTTCGCCCTTATTGTACTGGTGGTTTTACTTTTATCAAATATTCGCAATAAACTCGATGTCGTTATACCACACATCTTAGCGGCCATCGTAAAGGAATTTTCAGAAGCATATGTAAGTGCTTGTTGGTTCAAAGAAGTCGTACGACGTTGATATCGTTCAACAAAAAGTAATGGTTCATAAAATCTTGCTCCACATGCCAGACATTTATATCGTCTTTTTCTAAGAATATAGCCCCAAGACGTATTTTGCCGAAGGTAATAGCGATTGATGAATTTAAAGGAGAGGCTGGGAAAGAACGATTTCAAACAATTATTGTAGATGTTCAACAGAAGGAAATCATTGAAATATTACCAGATTGACGCGCTGAAACAATAGAGAAGTATTTAATCAGTTGTGATACTAGTAGCGTTCAAATAGTTGTTATGGACATGTCTAGGGCATTTAAAAGTTCAGTTCAAAAAGTGATAGGTAATCCGGTGATAATCGCAGACCGCTTTCATTTTATGCGTCAAGGATATTGGGCATTAGACAGAATTCGTAGGGAAGTACAAATTAAAGAAATCAGAAAGACTCTTATCCCAACGAAACAGAAAACTATTATGGTTAGCACCAGAGAAACTTGAAGGAATCGATGAAGAAGGAAAAATGCGTTTAGAACTGTTAGAATTACATCCAGACTTAAAAGTTTTGATAAACTCCGTAAGAAAATACTATACAGGCAAGCAATAAGATCCGTGGCTTAAGCCACGGAACACCAGAAAAGAGATTGGTGGAAATTACACCACCACATTTGATAAAGAGCGGAGATATTTAAAGGAAGTATTATTTATGGGAACTAATTCAATTAAAAGCGCTGCTATTATTAGTATAATAGGTAAATATTCTAATGTTTTAATTCAATTAATATATACTGCTATATTAGGAAGAATATTATCTCCACAAGAATTTGGCGTGGTAGCAGTAATAACTGTTTTTTTAACGTTTTTTACATTAGTGTCTAATATGGGGATTGGACCTGCAATAGTTCAAAATAAAACTATAAATGATATAGATATAAAATCGCTATTTGCTTTAACGTTTTATATTGGTACTATAACAGCTGCTTTATTCTCTTTATTTTCTTACCCTATATCTTTATTTTATAGTAATGATGCTTATATTTCGATTGGTATTTTATTAGCAATTTCTTTATTCTTTAATACTATTAATATTGTCCCTAATGCATTATTATTAAAAGAATTAAAATTTAAAATAATAGCTTTTAGAACAGTAGTAGTAGGTATAGGAAGTGCAATTCCAACGATTTACTTAGCCACAATAGGATTTAGCTATTATTCGATTGTTATACATTCTATACTTGTAGCCCTAATTACATTTTTTTGGAATTATTTTTCAACATCTACTCAGATAGCATTTAAAGTTAAAAAAGAAAGTATCAACAAAATTAAAGAGTTTTCTAAATTTCAATTTGGTTTTAGCGTAATAAACTATTTTTCTAGGAATATAGACAATTTATTAATCGGGAGATATTTAGGAGAGAGCCAATTAGGTTACTATAATAGATCTTATCAGTTAATGATTATGCCGGTTACCTACTTAACCAACTCTATTACCCCTGTATTGCATCCAATCCTGTCTAAACATGAAGATAATAAAGATTATATTTATAAAAAGTATGTTCAAGTACTAAAAATATTATCCATTATAGGTGTCTTTGTAAGTGTATTTACTTTTTTTTCTGCTAGGGAAATAATATTAATCTTATTTGGTTCACAATGGGAAGGTTCTATTAGAAGTTTACAATTTTTGTCATTGTCTATTTGGGCACAAATGTTGTTGTCCTCAAGTGGTTCAATATTTCAAAGCATTAACAAGACTAAACTATTAATGATTTCATCAGTGATTACAACTACAATTACTATTTTGGCAATTATTTTAGGTGTTTTAACTAAAAATATTAATATTATAGCATTATTAATTAGTATTTCATATAATTTAAGATTGTTTTTTACATTTTACATCTTAATTAATATTGGTCTTAAAAAAAAGTATCTTCAATTTATTTATGAATTTGTTGTCGATATAATTCTTATTATGGTATTGATTGTATCGTTTTTAATATATAATAAAATATTTGTAGTTAGTAACTTAATCCCCTCTCTCCTAATAAAACTAGTTTATCTAGGAACGATATATATATGTTTATTGCTTCTAACGGGTAAATTAAAATTTTTCTATAACTCTTTATTTAAAAGAAAAATATGAATAACTGATGCTACCCTAGTTTCATGGTGGATAGGTTACACTTAGTTAAGTCATTACAATTAATTTTAGGAGGATGTGTCCGATGAAACATAAAAACAATAGCAAGCGTTATAATGATGACTTTCGTAAAATGGTTGTCGAATTATATCATACTGGTCAAAAGGTCTGCAAATTATCCAGCAAATATAGCGTTTCCGAGGTAACAATTTATGCATGGGAAAAATGTTATTCTGATGGATTTAACTTACAAAAGAGCGGGCCAACCCCACTATCTTTAGGCGATATCAGCTTATCCTAATCTTTAGATGCCCGTACTGGTATATGAGATGTAAGTATGGATGTATATAAGAGAAACAGTCACACCGTGTATGATATCAAATCCATCATGTTATTTGTATAACAAAATATAGATATAAAGTGTTACGAGGTTCAATTGCGGTAAGGGAAAGAGAACTTTTTAGACAAGATTGCGTAGCAAGAAAAATAATATTATCATTATCATGCCCACTAAATATAACACCAAGTAAAATTCTACAATACCTAAAGGACGTTCATCAAGATTATTAGCTAAAAAATGTATTAGGGTCAGTATTTGTTGGGACATTTTAGGCATCGACTGATGCGTAAAGTGATTTGGAATTGAACATTAATTTGACCAATTAAAAATACAGATAAAGTCCATGTAATGTTTTCTTGTAGATAAAAATATAAGAGAAAGTGATTAATAAGAGTATATCAAAGAAAAAATAGAAAGGGTATTGAGCATTATGAAAAACCAAATTATCTTAAAAAACATTGAATATTTCAAAGCTTTAAAAATGTTTTTAAATAAATATAATATTAATAAAAAAGATTGTATTATTGTAGGGAGCTCAGTCTTGAGTGCACATGGTTTAAGGTTAAATAATGATATTGATTTTGCCTTATCTCCAAAAGCATACAATCATTTTTTAGAAACTAATAGCAATAGTTTTGAAATTGTTAAAACTGGAAGAGTCATAATTTCAGATAATTTAGAAATAATCAAGAACAAATATGAAATAATTAGTATTAGTGATGATGATTTATTTAATAACAGTGATTACTATTATGAATTGGATGGATTTAAATTAATAAAATTGGAGATTGAGTTCTATTACAAAAATAGAAGAAGACTATCTAAAGATTTTAATGACATCAATTTAATAGAAAGAAAGGTTATTGAAGATAACTATAATTATTTTTCTTGGGAAATTCTTTTAAGGATTATAGACAATGATTCCAAGAATAATCCATTACATAATTATAATCATTATGCAAAATTTAGGAATAAAATTAGAAAAGCAATAGTCTTTTATAAAAACAATAGAAAAAGTAAAATAGAGTTAATTAAATATTATATAGTGAAAATTATTAAATATATTAAAAAGCATATTTTTGGTTTATTATCAAAACAAAAAATGAAAAACTACCCTTCAGAAAATGCCCGACATACTGAACCAATTGATATTATTCTATTCAATAGGAGTAATATTATGAGATTTTTAAATCAGCTAAACTATATTGATTTTCAGAAGGGTAATAGTGAAACAAATGTTTATAATATTGATCTTAAAGGATTGGTTAAAAAAAGACAAATTGTAAATTTAATTTATGATATTCATAATAATAAACAAATTAAAGTGAAAAGAAGACCTACAATAGGGATACAGAATTTATTTTTTATTTTAACCCCTTCTAAAAATCGTTTAAAAAATCCAAATGTTTTATTTAAGAATAAACAATATCTTATAAATACTGGTTTTTTTTATACAGCTATAATTTGGAATCCAGGATTTCAAGTGATTAATCAGTTAAAAGAGGATATTGCATATGAAGGTGTAATTATTGACTTTGAAATATTAGAAATTTATAACTTTGAAAATTTTGTCAGGGAAATGTATTCCAGTGAAGATGTAGAAAAATGGAAAATTGAAACTAAACTTGCAGCTTTAGGAAAGTTCGATAAAAAAATAGGCTTAATGCATATATATTTTGATAACCCCCAATATATTTGGTCTAACGGTGAATTTATTTCTAAAAATGTTAAAGATATTAAAATACAGTTAAGAAGAAAATGGTCAAATAAGATTGATTGGTATTTTCATGATATTATCATTCATATAGGATTGAATTCAAAAGAGAATAAATCAATAAATAAAATTTTGAAAAAATATCTAAATTAGATTTTCTCAGATGAAGAGGAAGTGAGCTCATAGACATAAATCTTAATAAAAAGAAGAGTTTTATTTTGAATTGTATAGAAATCTTTGGGACCACCTTTAAGCTAAGGATATCTTGATGACAAAAATGGAAATGATCACTTAATTATGTGTTTTGAGTAAATTTCATAATTCCTAGCCCTTACAGGGCAAGGGTTTCAAAGTATAAAAAAGAAGTACCTCCCCAAATCTTGTATAATGGTAGTTGAGAACACTATCCAATAAAGACTGGAAGAATACTTCCCATGACCATTATACGACAACCTAGTTTATTTAGCATCCAAGAATTATACGACATGGAACCTACCCAAAAATATGATGCAATTATTTCAGCGATAAATATGGTTGCTATTTATTATGAAGTTAGTAAAAAATCTAGATTTGGTGCGCATACAGAGTTGAATTATGCTGCTATGATTATTTCTGTTTTCATTCGATATGTTGAGCGCATTCCAACGATTAAAGACTTAATCAAGCGTCTGAATGATGATATTGCATTCAAACTTAATTGTGGCTTTCTAGTTTCAGATAATGTTCCATCAGAAGCTTCTTATTCAGGACTTCTCACTAAATTAAGTGAGTCAAACTTATTGGAAAAGGTGCAAGAACAACTTATCGTCCAAGCTATTTCAGAAGGCTTTATTATCGATGCACCGTTGCTATTGATGCAACCCATTTTGAGGCTCGTGATCAGGCGCCACCTAAAGAGGAAAAGCCAAAACCAGAACGCAAAAAGCGTGGACGTAAGCCTAAGCGTGAACAATGGCTAAAAGAACAAGCTGAGGAAGAAGCTAATCTTTCTATTTATGAAAAGAAAATTGAAGCCCAATTAGATGTGTCTTTATCTGATTAACGTTCCAAAGTTCCTCAAGACCTAAAATGGGGTGTTAAGAAAAACAGCGAAGGTAAAAATGAATTTTGGTTTGGATATAAAGGGCACTTACTGTTGGTACATCAAGCCAGTATATCCTACAATCACTATTTTCATCCGGGACTCTAAATGATGGAAAAGCTGCTATTCCACTATTAAAAGGAATTGATGAACGCTTATCTCTTTCTAATTTACGTTATCAAACAATGGATGCCGGCTATGATTATGAACCTATCTATACCCAAGTATATGAAATGGGGCAACAATCTATTATTGCCTATAATAAACGTAATGAATCAGAGCCTATAGGATTTGATAAACATTTTGCGCCAACTTGTTTCAGGGAACACTCTTATCGGTATGATAGTTATGATGCTAAATATGATACATTAAAATATACTCAGCCAAGGGAATGCATTGATTTTCCATTAGCGAATGGGTATCTGCCAAAAAGTGTTTAAAATGAAAATTACGAAAGTTCTCAGAAGATACACGGCACCCGCAAGAGGGTCACAAGCTTGGAAAAAGATTTATAGCCGCCGTACAGCAGTTGAAAGAGTCAATGCATATCTCAAGGAATTCTTCCAACTAAACAATGTCCGTTATCGAACTGGTAAACGTGCAAAAGTTCATTTTGATATCGTACCGCTTATTTATAATGCTTCAAAATTAGCTGTAGATCGCATTAATGTATTATTAAATCAACAGCAAGTCGCATAACGTAATATTTTGAATGAAAGTTAATTTTTAAAAGCTAGTTTTAATAATTCTGTAGATCTTTGAATTTTTAAAAGCGTTATTATGAAATTGATTCAATAGAAAAGTTATAAAGGAGTAGGGTACATTTGGAAATAAATTATAACCTTAGAAAAATATACCTAGTTACGGGGTTAGCTGGTTTTATCGGGTTCTATTTGACTAGAAAATTACTAGAACAAGACTGCCAAGTAATGGGTATTGACAATCTAAACGATTACTACGATGTAAATTTAAAAAAATCTCGATTAGATCAATTAACACCTTATAAAAATTTTACATTTATAAAAGCAGATATTGCAGATAAAGAGAAGATGATGGAAGTTTTCGAAAAGTGCAAGCCAGATGTAGTCATTAATTTAGCAGCTCAAGCTGGTGTCCGCTATTCGATAGAAAATCCAGATGTTTATATTGATAGTAATATTAATGGATTTTTTAATATATTAGAGGCATGTAGAAATTATCCAGTGGATCATTTAATCTATGCCTCTTCTAGTTCTGTTTATGGTGCTAATAAAAAAGTGCCTTTTGAAGAGTCTGACTTTGTTGATCATCCGGTTTCTCTTTATGCTGCAACTAAGAAATCTAATGAATTAATGGCTCATACATATAGTCATTTATACGGAATTCCTTCGACTGGCCTGAGATTTTTTACCGTATATGGACCGATGGGACGACCGGATATGGCTTATTTCAGTTTTACTGATAAATATTTTGCAGGGGAACCTATCAAAATATTTAATAACGGTGACTTTAAAAATGACTTATATAGAGATTTTACATATATTGATGATATTGTCATTGGGATTGAACGTTTAATAGAGAATCCTCCAACCGGTCAAGTTCCTCACAAAGTATATAATATTGGGAATAACAACCCTGAGAAATTAATGCATTTTATTGAAACACTGGAGAAAGCTCTAAGTAATGCTTTAGGTAGAAAGGTAGAATTTAAGAAAGAATACGAACCAATGAAACCAGGAGACGTTCCAAGGACATATGCATCTACTGATCAATTACATGAAGCCATAGGCTTTAAGCCAGAAACACCAATTGAAGTCGGTTTACAGAAGTTTGCTGACTGGTATGTGGACTATTATAAGGTTAAATAAGTTTAAGAATATATAAGACATAAGGAAGTGTTAAGACAGTGAAAATCGCAGTTGCTGGGACAGGCTATGTTGGTTTAGCAAATGCCGTTTTATTAGCACAACATAATGAAGTTGTTGCATTAGATATTGTACAGGAAAAGGTTGATTTACTAAACAATAAGAAATCACCGATCGTAGATGAAGATATAGAAGATTTTTTAGCAACAAAGGAATTAAATTTAAGAGCTACAACTAATATTGAAGAAGCATTTACAGATGCGGAATATGTAATTGTATCTACACCGACAAATTATGATCCAGATTGCAATTATTTTGATACGAGTAGTGTAGAAACGGTGATTGAAAATGTTTTATCTATTAATCAAGAGGCAGTTATCATTATT
>Ga0079225_10000582_pt1 | contig 19808 bp, 15 predicted proteins | sample Poulit2012_FD_76344 | JGI IMG/M metagenome (GOLD analysis project Ga0079225, IMG submission 76344) | Agricultural soil microbial communities from Georgia to study Nitrogen management - Poultry litter 2012 | ecosystem: Environmental > Terrestrial > Soil > Agricultural land | place: USA: Georgia... | reverse complement strand
TAACCGGTGACCAATCTTCACCTATGAGCGTAGAAAAATAAGAAATTACGGGAGTATCAATTTATCCGAATCCTGCCACAAATTATGTAAATATCGAATTAGAAGAAACTGTCGGGAAAGCAAATTTGGAGATTTTTGATATAAATGGGAGAAAAGTGATGAAAGAAAGTATCGGAATAATTTCGAATTCTTCTTCCTCCTATAGTTTAGATATCTCAAGCCTTAATGCGGGTGTTTATTTTGTAAAAATAGAAGCGGACAGTAAAATAAACACAAAAAAGTTAATTGTAAAGTAGTTTGTTGATGGTTTAATTGGTGGAGTTATTCTATGAATTGTTATAATAAATAAAATTAGTATAGCTCTGCTTGAATTAAATATTCACAAATATTTTATTCTTATTTTGAAACTGATTAAATTTGAAAACTAATTAAAAAGTACTAAACTAAAACTTTGAAATGATGAAAATAAATAATTATTTTTTTGCTACTATTCTTGCTCTGGTTTTTACAGCAGTGAGCTTTGCGCAAACGGCTGAGCAGTTTAGAAGCATCACAAAAGATTATGATCGGCAAAAGCTGCAAGAAATGGCTGACGACTTTTCTCGCATTTATAGAAAGCAAAGCAGTGAAGCTGAAGCGTATGCAAAGCGAAATAATTTACCCTTAAAATTTACCGATGAAAATGGAATTACTTCGCAGCTGATGAAAATAGATAAATACGGGAATCCTCTTTACAGAAAAACTATGAATGTAGATGCTGGTAAAACTATCGGAGTCGATAAATTATACCCGGGAGGAGAACTCGGATTAGAATTGACCGGGGATGGAATGATTGGCGGAATCTGGGATGGAGGTAGAGCCCTTTTAGCTCATGAATTATTGGAATATAAAATCTTTTTGAAAGATGAATCTCCAGATTATGGAACTCACGCTACTCACGTCGCCGGAACGATGATAGGAAGAAAACTTTCCGGTGAAACAAGTAAAAATGCTAAAGGAATGGCCTATGATGCAATATTGCACTCCTATGATTGGAATGACGATTTAGCTGAGATGACCGCTGCAGCAGCAGACGGGTTGTTAGTTTCTAATCATTCCTACGGATTAAACTTGGGGTCTGTGACTAATCCTGCTTCTCATATAGGAGTTTACTCCGAGGTGTCAAGTGCTGTTGATAATATTACCTATAATGCCCCGTATTATACAGTGGTCGCAGCAGCGGGGAATGACCGAGGAAGTGGGATTAACAGTGGTGATAACGGATATAATATTTTAGGTGCACAATTTACAACTGCTAAGAACACTATCGTAGTTGCGGCAGTAGAAAAAGTGTTAAATTATACCGGACCTTCAAGCGTAATAATGTCAAGTTTTAGTAGCTGGGGGCCAACCAAAGACAACAGAATAAAACCGGATATTTCTGCTGATGGAGTAATGGTATTTTCAAGTGTACAAGGTTCTCCAACAAGCTATGGTTACGCTTCAGGAACTTCTATGGCCTCTCCAACCGTTTCGGGAAGTATAATTTTATTGCAACAATTAAGTGCCGAGCTTAATAACGGAGAATATTTAAAATCAGCTACCATTAGAGCGCTGGTTGTACAAACTGCTCGTGAAACAGGAGAAACCCCCGGTCCGGATCCACGGTTTGGATGGGGACTGCTTGATGTGGCTGGTGCAGCGAAATTGATGTTGGATCATCACGATAATTCAGGATCTTTTTATGCAGAAAAAACGTTGAGTGGAAGTAATCCTTCTTATTCCAAAACCATAACTTACAATGGAGATGGCCCTTTAAAAGCGACTATCGCTTGGACAGATCCGGCAGACGATCCACAACCTTTTACTATGCCGGTTTTAATTAATGATCTTGACTTGAGAATAACAGATAGCCAAGGAAACACTTTTTATCCTTGGAGATTGGCCGACACTTTTGAAGCACCCGCTTTAAATGATGGTGATAATTCGGTAGACAACATAGAACAGGTTTTTATTGCTGATCCTGTAGCTGGAGAAGAATACACGATTACGGTAACGCATAAAGATCAATTGGAAAACGGAAGTCAAGATTTTAGTATAGCTGTTTCAGGAACTGAACCGCTAAGTGTAGATAATCACGAGCTAACCGGTGTGACACTTTATCCAAATCCAGCCTCAAATCAAGTGAGCTTACAAATGGATCAAGCTGGAGAAGAGATTAATTTTGTAGTATATGACATGAACGGACGTCAAGTGATGAATGAAAAACTTCGAAGTAATTCAGGTGCGGCACATCACTTAAATATCTCAAAATTAAACAATGGAGTTTATTTTGTTAATATTGAAACAGAGGGTAAGAGAGCAACCAAGAAACTAATCGTTCAATAAATTTTAATTCATAGATTTTGAGTATAAAAGCATAAAGCCTTCAAAACTGAAGGCTTTATGCTTTTAATAGTTTAGCAATCAGATTTTAAATTGTCAATAGACGGTTTGGTATAAAATCGCATTAATATGGCTGAATAATGCACAGATTTATTTGAAAAGTTGTAAGTTGCTGACTTTATTATACGAAGGTTAACTAACAAAAACAACGAAGCTTTATGTCAGGTATTATTGGATATATAGGAGAGAAAGAAGCTTATCCAGTTCTAATTCATGGATTGAACAGATTTGAATTTCGCGGTTATGATAGTGTAGGCGTTGTCACAATAGATAACAATACTTTATCGGTGAGAAAGAATGCTGGGAAACTCAAAAGTTTTAAGCAGCAAAATCAAGATAAAGGGCCCAAGGGAAATATCGGTTTAGGCCATTTAAGATGGGCAACACATGGAATGGCATCCGAAGAAAATGCCCATCCACATATCTCGCATTCGGGTCGTCTGGCTATTGTACATAAAGGAATCGTTGAAAATTATGCGAGCCTTAAAGAAAAACTTGTGGGTGAAGGATTTAAATTTAAATCGGATACTGATTCAGAAGTACTAATCAACTGGATTGAGTATATTTTTAATAATAGCCAAACCAGTCTTCAAGAGTCGATTCAAATTGCATTAAATCAAATTGTAGGGGCTTATTCTTTAATTATTATTGATCGGGAAGAGGAGGCGATTTATGCAGCTCGTAAAGGAGCTCAGCTGGTTATTGGAGTAGGTGATGGTGGAAGTGAATACGTAGTTGCTACAGATACTTCCCCACTTGGGGCTTATGCGAAAAAGGTGATTTTTATGGAAGAAGAAGATGTTTATCGACTTTCGCCCTCGGAAGAGATTAAACTGCTTAACTTAGATAATATCAAGAAGTCTCCGGTTATTGAAAAATTGGAAGAAGAGTTAGATGCTATAGAAAAAGATGGGTTTGACCATTATATGCTGAAAGAGATTTATGAACAGCCTAAAGCAATCATAGACTCTTATAGAGGTAGAATGAATGCAGTGGAAGGCTGGGTAAGATTAGGAGGAATAACCGAATATAGAAATCGACTTAACAAAGCTAAACGTATTGTTTTTGGAGCTTGTGGAACCTCGTGGCATGCCTCTATTGTCGGAATGTATTTAATAGAAGAATTGGCCGGAATACAAGTTTCTGTTGAGTATGCTTCTGAATTTAGGTATAGAAAACCGGTAATTGGAAATGAAGATGTGTTTGTGGCAATCTCACAGTCCGGTGAAACCGCAGATACTATTGCTGCCGTCGAATTGGCCAAAGAAAAGCAAGCTTTAATATACGGAATTAGTAATTCAGTAGGCTCAACTATTTCTAAAATGTCACACGCGGGTTCATATACCCACGCCGGACAGGAAATTGGAATTGCTTCTACAAAAGCATTTACTTCCCAAGTAACTATTCTCACCTTGATGGCGCTGCAATTGGCCGATTATAAAGGGAATTTATCAAAATCACACCTTAATTCGGTATTGTTTGAATTAGAACGAATCCCTGATAAGGTCAGAGAAATTTTAAAACTCGACGATAAAATCAAGGAGATTGCTAAAGTTTATCACCAAGCTAATAACTTCCTGTTTTTAGGTCGTGGAGCTAATTATCCGATAGCTTTAGAAGGAGCCTTAAAACTCAAAGAAATTTCCTATGTGCACGCCGAAGGATACCCGGCAGCTGAGATTAAACACGGACCCATTGCTTTAATCGATGAAAATATGCCGGTGGTAGTTTTGGCGACAAATGATAGTGCCTATGAAAAAATTGTTTCAAATATTCAAGAGATTAAAGCACGAAAAGGTAAAGTGATTGCTGTGGTTAATGAAGGAGATAAAGTCATCAAAGAAATTGCAGACCATAGTATTGAAATACCAAAAACCTTGGAGCTTTTCGCACCGCTGCTTACCGTTGTTCCATTACAGCTATTAGCTTATCACATCGCCCTGTGGAGAGGAGCGGATGTTGACAGTCCAAGAAATCTTACCAAATCTGTAACCGTAGAGTAAAAAAACAACAGATGATTAAATTAAACCTGTGTTTTAAAAGAGAAGCACAGGTTTTGGATTTTCAATAGAATACTCAAACCGAAACCCAAGATTAATATCAAAAAGACATCAAAACAATAATTTGATTGTATTATAGAGCGGTAAATATTTTTAAATGAAAAGCATTTAATTGTCCTTTCTTTCCCGTTCTTTTTGTCTCTCCTTCATTCTTTCTTCAAAACTTCTCTTATTCAATCGTTTTTTTCGATTGCGTTTGGTGTTGAATCTAACTGCCAGAAATAGTATAACTAATAAACCAAAAACAAGAAACAACTGTTTCCATACGGGAAGATTTTCCAACATAATTTTAAAGATTTAAAAGAATAATAACAGGAGGTTCAATTTACAAAATAATTCAAACTCGGATTTTAAAATGCTGCTTGGCTTGCCCTTTTCGCAGAAAAATTATTCCCCAGAAAAATAAATCAACCGTGACGCTCACTTGTTCGATGGTTTTTATCTTTTCCCAAAGTGCTTCTTTTTCTTTAGAATTATGTACACCTTTAATAATAAATATGCTTCGGGTTGAAAAAGCACCCAAAGTGGTTTCTAAACATTCTTTCAACCCTTTTTGAAGGTGATTTTCATTTAGAAAAACCAAACAAAAAGGTTTTTTGTGGAGCGATAAAAAAGTTCGGTGATATTCTTCAGAAACAGATAGAAACTCGTCATAACCGGTTTTAATTAAATTGGGTGCATCCGTTTTTGAAGTACAATAACCATCTATTTGAAAAACTTCTTGTTTGTTGTTCAAACTTAAAGCCTTAGCGATAAAACCTTTTTCCCGGCTAAAATTCAGCAGCCAATCCGGATTGAAGTATCCGATGATTTGGATTAAAAGTTTTGTCTGTTCTGTACTTAAAGTTAGATTTTCCAAAAGATACCTTTCCGTTAGATAATTTTGCAGTCGTTGAAATTCAGATTTTGTCGCACGATTATAAAGGCATTTTGTGATAAAATCATAGACAAATGGAGAATGAATCCCATACTGATTATGAGAGCCTATAAGAAAACGCAGATAAGCACTGATTTTAAAAAGCATATTTCAACCTTTATTAAACTGAAAATTCTTAACCCCTATTTATGAATCCTGATATTATGCTGTCGTTTTATTTCTTTTCTTTTCCCGTTTTAAAACAATCCGCGAGATAATAATGCTGATTTCATAAAGAACCAAGATTGGAATAGCCACAATTACTTGACTTACAATATCCGGCGGAGTGATAATAGCGGCAAGAACCAAGATGCCGACAATGGCAAATTTTCTGTATTTTTTTAAACCTTCAGGGCTTACCAATCCTATTTTGGTTAGAATGAAAATAATAATTGGCAATTCAAAAATAATTCCTGAAGCCAAGGCTGCGGTTCTTACCAGCCCCATATAACTGCTGATATCAATATCGTTGAATACTTCAGCACTCACCCTGTAATTCGCTAAGAAATTAATCGAGAGGGGAGCAATAATATAATATCCAAAGAGCATTCCTAAAAAGAATAAAATAGAGGCGATGAGAATAAAACCTTGAGAGTTTTTTTTCTCGGATTCTTTAAGCGCAGGAGAAATGAACTTCCATAGTTCATACAAAACATAAGGGAAGCCCAAGATAATTCCTGCCGTGATAGAAGTCCAAATATGGATGTTGAATTGTCCGGCCATCGTTCGGTTTTGAATGCGAAAATCTATGTCGGTCACACAAACACTTTCGTCCAATCCCAAACTTTGTGCAATATTACAAAATACGCGATAGGTAATAAATTCGGGTTCTTTAGGAGCAAAAAGAATAGTGTTAAATATAAAGTCCTTGGCGATAAAAGCCAAGGTTGCCAAGATAAGAATGGCTAAAGTAGAGCGAATAAGATGCCATCGCAACTCCTCTAAATGTTGCAGAAAAGACATTTCTGATTTTTGATCCTGCGAATTTTTATCTTCAGCCATGTTTTTAAATTATACCTTCTTTAATAAGATCGTGGACGTGTACTATACCTTTATAAATACCATTTTCCTCGGCAATTACTTGGGTGATTTTATTCTCCTCAAGTATATCAATAGCATCGACAGCCAGTCGATTATTATCAATAGTCTTTGGGTTTTTTCCCATAATATCCTTAGCTGTTAGTTTTTGAAAATCATTATTTTCCGTAATCATCCGACGTATATCTCCATCGGTAATAATCCCTACTATTTTTTCTTGGTCAATTACCGCAGCCGCCCCTAACATTTTTTCAGAAATTTCGATAATAACTTTAATTACCGACGTGTCAGGACTGACTTTTGGTTTTGTGTTCTTAGAAGTAATGTCACTAACTCGCAGATAGAGCTTTTTGCCTAAGGAACCGCCTGGATGATACTTGGCAAAATCTTCACTTGAAAACCCTCTCAATTCTACTAAACATACTGCCAGACAATCACCAATAACCATCTGTGCTGTGGTGCTGGTAGTGGGCGCTAAATCATTCGGACAAGCTTCGGTTTCTATATAAGAATTTAATACATAAGTCGCATTTTCGGCTAAGTATGAGGAAGTATTGCCGGTAATACCGATCAATTTGTTTTTGTAATTTCTAATTAACGAAACCAAAACCTTTATTTCAGGAGTATTTCCGCTTTTGGAAATGAAAATAACCACATCATCTCGTTGAATAATTCCTAAATCACCGTGAATAGCATCTGCGGCATGCATGAAAATTGCAGGCGTGCCTGTCGAGTTAAAAGTAGCGACAATTTTTTGTGCGATAATTGCACTCTTGCCAATCCCTGTAACTATTACTCTTCCCTTAGAATTGTATATCTCTAAAACAGCCTCTGCAAATTCATCGGTCAGTAGATTTTTTAAATTAGCAATTGAATTGGCCTCATTTGATATGGTCTTTTTTGCAAATATAAGTAAATCTTGTTTTTCCATGGAATATATAGTAAATTTGAACTTGCCGGTGCAAAGAAAAATGATTAAATTTAAAACGGTGAAGTTAAATAAATATATAGACTTAAATAATGGCTTTGACAAAAATAGATTTGAAAAATGAACTCAAAAGATATTTTGGGTTTGATCAGTTTAAAGGGCTGCAAGAAGATGCAATAGAAAGTATTATAACAGATCAACATACTTTTGTTATAATGCCGACAGGAGGTGGGAAGTCGCTGTGTTATCAATTGCCCGCATTGATTAAAGAAGGAACAGCCATAATTATCTCTCCTTTAATTGCTTTAATGAAGAATCAGGTAGATGTTTTACGGTCGTTATCAGACAACGATGGAGTAGCACACGTTTTGAATTCTTCTCTGAACAAAACGCAAGTGAGAGAGGTAATGTCAGATATTGAATCCGGTGTTACGAAACTGCTTTATGTAGCTCCTGAATCTCTGATAAAAGAAGAGTATGTGGAGTTTTTAAAAAAACAGAATCTTTCCTTTTTAGCTATTGACGAGGCGCACTGTATTAGTGAGTGGGGGCACGATTTCCGGCCAGAGTACCGAAATATTCGAAAAATAGCACAGAGTATCAAACCCGGAATCCCAATTATTGCCCTAACAGCAACAGCTACCCCAAAGGTTGAGGAAGATATTATGAAAAACCTTGGAATTGAAGATGCCAATGTGTTTAAAGCGTCCTTTAATCGTCCAAATTTATATTATGAAGTCAGACCGAAAACCAGTAAAGTTGCGGCTGATATTACCAAGTTTGTAAAAAGAAACTCTGGTAAAAGCGGAATTGTTTACTGTCTGAGCAGAAGAAAAGTAGAGGAGTTAGCGAAAACCCTTCAAGTGAATGGAATATCAGCAATACCGTATCACGCCGGATTGGATTCTAAGAAACGCGCCAAACATCAAGATATGTTCTTAAAGGAAGATGTAGATGTGGTAGTAGCTACGATTGCTTTCGGAATGGGTATCGATAAACCGGATGTAAGGTTTGTAGTGCATCATGATATTCCAAAGAGTATAGAAAGTTATTATCAAGAGACAGGACGAGCCGGAAGAGATGGCGGAGAAGGACATTGCTTGGCGTTTTATTCTTACAAGGATATCGAAAAACTCGAAAAATTTATGAGTGGCAAGCCTGTCGCTGAGCAAGAAATAGGTCATGCCTTACTGCAAGAAGTTGTGGCTTATGCCGAAACCTCTATCAGTCGCCGTAAATTTATACTTCATTATTTTGGAGAAGAATTTGACGAAAAAACCGGAGAAGGAGCTGATATGGATGATAATGTGCGCAATCCGAAGAAACAACATGAAGCGAAAGAAGAAGTAGAACTCTTGTTAAAGGCGGTAAAAGAAACCAAGCAGCTTTATAAAACCAGAGAAATAGTCAATACGTTGATCGGAAAATCAAATGCATTATTAAACTCGCATAAAACCAATAAACTCGACATATTTGGGCAAGGCGATACGAAAGACAGAGGTTATTGGATGGCCTTAGTTAGACAAGTAGTCGTTGCCGGCCTGCTGCGGAAGGATATTGAAACTTATGGTATTCTGCGCTTAACAGAAAAAGGAGAGGATTTTATTGAAAATCCTGAATCTTTTATGATGACCGAAGATCACACTTATGAAGATGAAGATTTAGATGGGACAGGTATTGGAGCTAATGCTGTGGCAGATCCGAAATTGATGAAAATGCTGAAAGATTTACGTAAAAAAGTGGCTGATCAAAAAGACCTTCCACCTTTTGTTGTTTTTCAGGATCCATCTCTGGAAGACATGGCGCTTAAATATCCTATTACACTTGATGAGATGACTAATATTCAAGGAGTAGGAGAAGGAAAAGCACGTAAGTTTGGAAAGCCATTTTTAAAACTTATAGAAGATTATGTTGAGGAAAATGACATTATCCGTCCCGAAGATTTAATTGTCAAATCAACCGGGGCCAACAGTAGCTTGAAATTGTTTATTATTCAATCTATTGACAGAAAAATCCCCCTTGAGGATATTGCCAATTCAAAAGGTATTGAAATTGATAATCTTATTCAAGAAATGGAAGCCATTGTGTATAGTGGAACTAAGCTCAATATAGATTATATTTTAGAAGATGTCTTAGATGAATACGATCAAGAAGATCTGTACGATTACTTTATGGAAGCAGATAACGATAAGATAGATGAAGCGATGGAAGAATTTGAGGGAGATTATGACGAGGATGAATTACACTTGTATCGTATGAAGTTTATCAGCGAAGTAGCAAATTAAAGCTGTATTCAAAACTGTTTTTTAATTGAAATTGTAAAACTAATCACCATTTCGGAATAAAGTCTGACAGGATTTGTCTTCAATACGCGTCTATAACAATTTCTCATATTTCAAATAACCTGGAAGGGTTTTGCTTTAAATTGTTCGCAAAGTATCGGATGTTTTAATGAAGCAAAATATCTCAAGAAGACGAATAATAGATACAACCGCCCCGAAAATATCTAAACCTGTGATTTATCTATTTTGTCCTTCTTTTTAAGATAGGAATTTTTCTTTTTATTTTTGGATTGTGGTAAAATCAGGCGGGAACACTTTTTCCTTAATGAGGAAAAATGTCTTTCATTATTAAGAACCTATAAATAAATCAGTAGGCAAAATTTCCTTTCCTTGCCAAGTAGGAAAGGTTCCATTTGTTTTGAATTAGGAAGCTTGTTCTGCAGCTTGCTTTTGACCGTATACTACTGATTCGCTTATGTAATGTGTTTATATATCAAAAACTTATATTTCGGTGCCACATAGCTATAGATTGCCTTTTAAATACTGTAATGTAAAGTTCAGCTTTTCCCGAGTCATTTTCAAAAACCTTGTTTGCAATTGCAAAAGTAATTACTTTAAATAATAATCCGGCTGATGGATTCAATCCCATAAAATAGGCTGTAATTCTGATTGTATTAAAAGTTTATTTTAACTCGACAGGATAAAGATTAGGGCAAATATAGAAATACAAACCCAAAGTGAAACGCCTAATATAAAGGGTTTTGTTCCGGTTTCTCTTATATCTCTTATCGATAAACCGGTTCCTACTAAGAATAAAGTTGCTATGAGTAATCGTTTGGAAATTGTGGTAATGCTTGTTGTCAAGGTTTTTGGAAGATTCAAATAAGTATTGGCTAAAATAGCTAAAATAAACAGCAGAATAAACCACGGAATTTTGATTTTACTGTCTTTGGCTTTAAAGAAAAACATCGAAGCGATTGAGATGGGAATAATCCATAACGTTCGGGCTAATTTTACCGTTGTCGCTGTTTTCAAGGCTTCCGAACCATAATCCAAAGCTGCGCCAACTACCGAACTGGTATCGTGTATCGCAATAGCCGCCCACAAACCAAATTGTTCTTGTGTCAAATCAAAGAAGCGGCCAATTCCGGGAAAGATAAATAAAGCCACTGCATTCAGAAAAAATACCACACCCAAAGAGACCGATATTATTTTAGGGTGTGCTTTGATAACCGCCGAGGTGGCCGCAATAGCGCTTCCACCGCAAATAGAGGTGCCGGAGGAAATTAAATAGCCGAGTTTTTTATCTAATTGGAGGGCTTTTGTCAGAAAATATCCTAATATTAAGGTGATTAGGATACTCAAAAAAGTGAGTAGAAATCCTTCTTTCCCGGTTTCAATCGTCTCTTTTAAGAACATTCCGAATCCCAATCCTACGATAGAAATTTTTAGTAAATGCTTTATCGCTTTCCCTGTAAAAACCTCGTAGCGTTTGCCGAAAAACAAGGTGAATAGAAAACCCAAAACTAAAGCTAATGCACTTTTTATAAACCCGCTGAGGCTTAGTAAGAGGAGCAATATAAATAAAATTAATGCCAATTTCTTCTTCATGTCCTTTATAATTATGCAACAAAGAACTTTAAATAATTTGGTTTTTCCGGAAAGTAAAACTGAATAGGCTATTACTTTTTGTTATAGGCCTGTTTGAAGAGCAATTGTAGTTTTTTTGCGCTACGAGACTGAAAACCTTGTCGTGAAATGAAGTAAAACCATCTTTCTATACTAAGGCCTTCAATTTCTATAATTCGCAAACGATTATCCAACAATTCTCGATTGATGGAATGAATGGAAATAAAAGCAAAGCAATTGGTGTATTGCAAATAGTTTTTAATACTCTCCGTACTTCCCAAAATAGATTGAATATTGTTGAGTTTAATACGATGGTTGTCGAGGTTGTTTTCAATCACTTGCAAACTTCCCGATCCGATTTCGCGTTTGATAAAAGGCAAATCGATTAGTTCTTCTTTTGTGATCGTGTCACTAACTGCAAGGTTTTGTGCTCGCGTAACTAAAACGAGTTCATCTTTGACAAACTTTTGATAAGACAAGCGTTTATTGTGATTTTCGCCTTCCACAACCGCGAAATCCAGTTGATGTTTTAGAATAAACTCCTGAATTTCAGTAGTGTTTCCGGATATTAAGTTGAATTTCGTATCGGGATAATCTGCTTGAATAAACGCGATTAATTTCGGAATGATGTGATAGGCAATAGTTGTACTGGCACCAATCTTTAGTTGCTTTGGAATGCTTTGATTGCCAGTGCTCAGTTCTTCTTTTAACGTTGTATATAAATCGATTATTTTTTCAGCATATATAAGAAATAATCTTCCGTCAGCTGTCAACTCAATGGTATTGGCTTTTCGATTGAAAAGTGCTTTTCCATATTCGTTTTCAAGATTTTTTATCGTCTTGGAAACTGCGGGTTGCGAAATGTTGAGGTTTCGAGCTGCTGTGGTGAAACTTTTGGTGAAAGCTACCGCTTTAAAAGTAAGAAGTTTATAATCCATAAGCTTTTGTATTATCAAAGTAGTATTTTTTATCAGCCAAATAAAAACTCAACTACTTCTTCAATTCTCGAAACGCTTTCAATGTTAATTTGATGTTTTTTGTTCGAGATCTTATTTTGTTTGGAAACGATAATGGTTGCAAATCCTAATTTTTCCGCTTCACTGATGCGTTGATCAACTTTTGATACCGGTCGGATTTCTCCAGCTAATCCTATTTCTGCAGAAAAACAGATGTCTTGATCAATCGGAATGTCTTCACTGGAAGAAAGTATGGCAGAAACCACCGCTAAATCGATTGCGGTATCGTCCACAGAAATTCCTCCGGTCAGATTTAAAAACACATCTTTAGCGCCCAATCTAAATCCTGCCCTTTTTTCTAAAACTGCCAAGAGCATATTCAAGCGTTTTGCATTAAATCCGGTAGTTGATCGTTGTGGCGTTCCATAAACTGCTGAACTTACCAAAGCTTGAACTTCGATCATCAACGGTCTGATTCCTTCTAAGGTAGAGGCGATAGCAGTTCCACTTAAATCACCGCTGGATTTTGGAATGAGAATCTCAGAAGGATTGTTAACCTGTCGCAATCCGGTACTCAGCATTTCATAAATACCCAATTCATTAGTAGGTCCGAATCGATTTTTATGAGCGCGCATAATGCGATAAACATGGTTTCTATCGCCTTCAAACTGCAGAACCGTATCAACCATATGTTCTAAAACCTTTGGGCCCGCAATACTCCCGTCTTTAGTGATATGTCCAATAATAATTACCGGCGTATGCGTTTCCTTAGCAAACTTGATCAATTCTGAAGTGCTTTCGCGAATTTGAGAAAGACTTCCCGGTGAACTTTCTATAAAATCGGTATGTAGGGTTTGAATGGAATCTATAATTAAAATCTCAGGTTCTAACGCTTCGATTTGTTTAAAAACATTTTGTGTTTTTGTCTCGGTGAGAATATAACAATCTGAAGTATCGGAAGACAAACGCTCAGCTCTCATCTTGATTTGTTGTTCGCTTTCTTCTCCCGAAACATAAAGTGTGCGATAATTGAAATGAAGGGCAATTTGTAAAAGTAAGGTGCTTTTCCCAATGCCCGGTTCTCCGCCTAACAAAGTTAAAGATCCCGGAACTAATCCGCCGCCCAACACACGATTCAGTTCGCTGTCATTGGTATCCAACCGTTCTTCTTGTTGATATTCAATTTCTTTGACTAAAACAGGTTTGGGGATTCTTTTGTTGGAAAAAGTTGAGCCTGATTTCCAACTTTTCTTATCGGGTTTTTGAATTACCTCTTCGGCAATGGTGTTCCATTGTTTACAAGAGGAACACTGACCTTGCCATTTGGAAAATTCAGTTCCACAATTTTGACAATAAAAAGCTGTTTTTACTTTTGCCATGAATATGTTATTGAAGGGTTTATCAACTTTAAAGGGATAAGAAATTTAATGGCTTAAACATACTAAAATTCTTTAAAGCAGATGTGGTTATTCCAGCATGTTTTACTTCTCCTGACATCTTGGAAAATTCAGACGTAGAAGGAGTTTACTCAGAACCTCAAAGCCACTCCGTTATTAGTCTTCCTTCCTTTTCAAAAGCGGCAATAACAAAAGAGAAAGTCCCCCGATTACGACAGTCAAAGCGGTCTGCAATCCCCAATCCGTCCAGCCGAAAGCTTCACCTACTTCGTTCGAAACACCAAATAATGCCAACGTAGCACCAACAGCTACGGGATAAACACCCAGTCCACCACTGGTAATCGACATAGAAAAAGAACCAACCACAAAAGCGGCTAACATGGTGCTAAAAGACAAATCGTACATTTCTGTAAAGGCAAACTTCAGGATAAAAAACATCGAAATATACATCCCCCAAATGAAAATGGTATGCGCTATAAAAGCACCGGTTTTTTTCATGTGAAAAACACTTTTTACGCCTTCTAAAATCCCGGTTGTAAATTTTTTGATCTTTATAAAAATGAACCAATCCGATTTTTTGATAAAAATTAAAGTAAAAACTCCGATGAGAATGAGAACAATTATCCCCAGGAGACTGAGCCACGGATTTATATCGTATTTATCAAAGAGTAAATAAAGCTCCTGAGTTTGCATCAAGATTGCGATGGTAACGATTATCAATACAACAACAACATCGACAGCTCTTTCGGCGATGATGGTGCCAAAAGCTTTTTGGAAGGGAATATTTTCATAAGTTGCTGCTGTAGCACCACGAAGTACTTCTCCCGAACGCGGAATTCCAAGATTGGCCAGATAACCCGCCATAACACCCATAAATGCAGTGGAAAATCGAATTTTATACCCCATTGGTTGCATCAGTAATTTCCAGCGATAAGCTCGTGACATATGCGACAAAAGTCCACCGGTTAAGGTTAGAACAATCCATATTGAATCAATATTCGAAATGTTTTTGATCAGGGTTTCCCTTTCTTGGACAGAAAATTTTGAATAGGAATAATAGATAAAAAAAACTCCCAGTGCTAAAGGCAGAAAGATCTTTAGGTATTTAAGAAGTTTCTTGTGATTCAAGGCCGTTTTTATTTTAACAAGTTGGTTTTTTCATCAGGAAAAACCAAGGCCGGCTTAAAGTTTTTAGCTTCTACTAAGCTCATCCAAGCATAGCTCATTAATATTATAATATCTCCCGGAGCTACTTTTCGAGCTGCAGCGCCATTGAGTGTGATTTCACCACTACCTCTCTTTCCGGGAATAGTATAGGTTTCTAAGCGCTCACCATTATTGTTATTGACGATTTGAAGCTTTTCTCCTTCAATGATATTTGCAGCGTCCATTAAATCTTGATCAATGGTAATGCTCCCGATATAATTTAAATCGGCTCCCGTGACCTTAACACGATGGATTTTCGATTTTACGACTTGTACTTGCATGAGTTGTTTTTTTAGTTTAAAACCATATTGTCAATTAAACGCACCGAACCAATTTTTGCAGCCACAAAAGCACGGTATTTTACACCGTTTTTATAGGTGGTAGCGGGTTCCAGATTTTCTTCATCGACGATTTGAAAGTAATCCAGTTCAAAATTCGGATTGTTTCTAAAATCAGCTTCAATCTCTTCAACTAAAGATTTTGCATTCTGGGAATTAAATCTCTCTTTTGCTTTTAATAAACTTTTAAAAATAAAAGTAGCCTCTTTTTGTTGTTCATCAGTCAATCTAATATTTCGCGAACTTCGTGCCAAACCATCTTCTTGACGACTAATGGGACAACCAATAATCTCAATAGGGAGATTCAACAAGTCAACCAATTTCTTGACGATCAATAATTGTTGATAATCTTTTTCGCCAAAAAAGGCTTTATCGGGTTGAACAATAGTAAAGAGTTTTTGTAACACAGTTGCCACACCATTATAATGTCCTATTCGTGAAGCGCCTTCCATTTTATCGGCGAGTTTTCCAAACTCAAAATTAACCGATTCAATGTTCATTCCATAAATATCCTCGGTTTCAGGGGCGAATATAATTAAATTATTAAAATTCTTTCTAAGAATATTTACGTCCTCTTCCAACCTTCTTGGATATTTTTTTAAGTCAGAAACGTTTTCGAACTGAGTGGGATTGACAAAGATGCTTACCACCACTATGTCGCACGCCTCTATCGCAGTGTTTATCAATGATAGGTGGCCTTGATGTAAGGAGCCCATGGTCGGTACAAAACCAACAATATCAGTGGTTGTTTTGCGTTCTTTTAGAACGCGTTGAAGCTCGTTTTTATGATATATAAGATCCACCTATTTTACATTTAAAAGTTGCAAAAGTAAGATAATTATGACAAAGTACATAAAATTTCGTATTTTTGCATGCTTTAAAAATTTAATAATTAAAAGCTTGCTGAATTTATGAAAGATAAGCGTATTTTGTATGTATCGTCGGAAGTATTGCCTTTTCTTCCGGAATCTGAAATGTCATCAATGTCATTTGAGGCACCTAAAATGGTAAATGGACACGGAGGCCAAATTAGAATATTTATGCCGAGATTCGGTAATATTAATGAACGCCGCCACCAGTTGCATGAGGTTATCAGACTTTCTGGTGTCAACTTAGTCATTAATGATTTGGATATGCCCTTGATAATTAAAGTGGCCACTATTCCAAAAGAACGTATGCAGGTATATTTTATTGAAAATGAAGATTACTTTAGAAGAAAAGCTACCTTTACCGATGAAGAAGGAAATTTATTTCCCGATAATGACGAACGGGTGATTTTCTTTACCAAAGGAGTAATTGAAACGGTGAAAAAATTGAACTGGGCTCCTGATATTATTCACGTTCACGGATGGATGGCTTCCTTGTTGCCACTTTATTTGCGCAACTATTATGGAAATGAACCGTTATTTATGGACTCTAAAATTGTCACCTCCATATATGATAATGGATTTGAAGGCAATTTAGATAAAGAGATGGAAAAGAAGGTGTTGTTTGATGGCTTGGATGAAGAAGAAGTAGCACATCTTAAAAACCCAACTTTTGAAGCCTTGATGAAAACTGCAATTGACAATTCGGATGCAGTGATTAAAGGTAGTGAAGAGTTGTCAGAATCTATTATCGAATACTTGGAAGAAAAAGACCTTCCGATCTTGGGTTATAAATCAAAAGTTGATTTTGCTCAAGCTTACCGCGATTTTTACTTAACTGAAGTTTTAAATGAAGAAAAAGAAGATGTAGCTGAATGAATTTGAAAATTGTAACCAAACGTTTAACGATTCTTGCAGCCGTAGTTTTTTCCTTGATTGCCTGTAATGATGATTTTAATGATATTGGAAGTTCGATAGTCGATCACAGTAATTTTGATGCACTGTTGTATGACCAAACATCTCTGACAGCACATAGCGATAAGATAACTAAGATTAAAACCAATAATTTATCCAGCTATGCCCTTGGGGTATATAATGACCCAATGTATGGAAAAACAACGGCGAATGTATTGACTCAGCTGGCTTTGTCAAGGGAGAACCCCAGTTTTGGAGATGATCCCGAATTGGATAGCGTGGTGTTGGTAGTTCCTTATTTTAGTACGGTGAAAGGACAGGACCAATTTAGACGAGAATATGATTTGGATTCTGTTTTTGGCAGTGGCAGCATTAAGCTTTCTGTCTACCGATCCAATTATTTTTTAAGAGATTTTGATCCTTCGGATAATTACAATCCGCAAATTTATTATTCCGATGATATCGGAAAATTTGAAGACAATCTCGAACCAAATCCATTATATGAAAACTATAATTTTAAACCTTCTGATAAAGAAGTGATTTTGGTGACGCCACAAAGAACTTCAGAAGGAGAAGAAATGGATACCACGAAAGTAAGTCCCCAACTCAGAATTAAATTACCTGTAGAATATTTTGAAGAAGCAATTATCGATCGAGAAGGAACCGAAAATCTTCAAACCAATCCAAATTTTGCGGATTATTTTAGAGGCGTTTATTTCAAAGCTGAACAACACGAGGGTGAAGGTTTTTTTAGCCTGCTAAACTTCAGATCCGATGATGCGGGAATTAATTTGTATTATAAAAATGAGCGTACCCCCGCTGAAGGGGAGGAAGAGGCTACGTATAATTATCAAACCTATAAACTGAATTTTGCCCGTCAGACGGTCAATGTTTTTGATACAGAATATCAGAACTTACCGGCCGGAGATAATTTATATGTAAAAGGTGGGCAGGGTTCTTTGGCAGTAATTGATTTATTTACAGATGAAAATCAATTGGATTCACTTAGAAATACCGATTGGCTCGTAAACGAAGCTAATTTGAAGTTTTATGTCAATAAAGATGAAATGCCCGGAAATCAAGAGAGTCCACAGCGTTTATTTATCTATGACATCAATAACAATAGAGTATTAAAAGATTATGTGATGTCCGGAGACGTTAAAGAAAACGATGTGCTTAATTCGAGAACGATTCACTTGGGTAGAATGGAAAGTGATAATAACGGTTCCTACTATAAAATGCGAATTACCAATTATGTCAATGATATAATCAATAACGATTCGACTAATACACGTCTGGGATTAGTGGCTTCTCAAAATGTCAATATAAATAATTTTGGAAAAGTAGAGACGGATAATGGGGAGGTTACAAAGGTGCCATTGTCTTCAGTATTAGTAAGAAATGGAACTGTTTTATACGGACCTGAAGCACCCGGGGGCAAGGCGTTGAAGTTAGAGATTTATTATACGGAATCGAAATGAGGTTCAGTTTAAAATAAAAATATAATATAAAGGGATTTGAATTGGTTCATTTCCCTTTTAATTTTTTGATGTGTAAGCCCTTTATTAAAACGCTTCTATAAATGCAGAAGAAACCTTATTTAAGGTTGATAAAATCACAAACCGTTTAAAACCTATGGGAAACTCTATTTTCTTTATTCAAAATGAATACAGTTTAAATAAAAAAGACTATCTTCGCGACCGAAAAATCTAATCGATTTTATAACAAATAATTTTAAATAAAAGATAATGGCAACAAGTACAGGTAAAATTACTCAAATTATCGGCCCGGTTATCGATGTTGAGTTTGATTTATCCAACGACGGAAACTTACCGAAAATATACGACTCTTTGCATGTTGAGCGAGAGGATGGTTCTTTATTGGTGCTTGAAGTTCAATCGCACACAGGAGAAGGTACCGTGCGTACCATTGCGATGGATTCAGCTGATGGATTGAGCCGCGGGGTAGAAGTAAAAGCTACCGGAGCTCCAATTCAAATGCCAATAGGAGAAGATATTTATGGTCGTCTGTTTAATGTAACAGGAGATCCGATTGATGGAATGGAAAGTCTTCCCAAAGAAGGAAAAGATGGGCTTCCAATTCACCGCGAAGCACCTAAATTTGATGAATTATCAGTTACTACCGAAGTCTTATTTACCGGAATTAAAGTTATCGATTTAATTGAGCCTTATTCAAAAGGAGGTAAAATTGGATTATTTGGGGGCGCCGGGGTTGGTAAAACTGTACTGATTCAAGAATTGATCAACAATATTGCAAAAGGACACGGTGGTCTTTCAGTATTTGCCGGAGTGGGAGAACGTACCCGTGAAGGAAATGACTTGCTTCGTGAGATGTTAGAATCTGGAATTATCAGATATGGCGACGATTTTATTGAATCAATGGAAGAAGGAGGCTGGGATTTGAAAAAAGTAGATAAAGAAGCTATGAAAGAATCTAAAGCTACTTTTGTTTTCGGTCAGATGAACGAACCTCCGGGAGCTCGTGCAAGAGTTGCTCTTTCTGGATTGACTATTGCAGAATATTTCCGTGATGGTGGAGAAGACGGACAAGGAAAAGATGTTTTGTTCTTCGTCGACAATATTTTCCGATTTACACAAGCGGGTTCTGAAGTTTCAGCACTTTTAGGACGGATGCCTTCAGCGGTGGGATATCAACCGACATTGGCTACCGAAATGGGAGCGATGCAAGAAAGAATTACCTCAACTAAGAAAGGATCGATTACTTCAGTACAAGCGGTTTATGTTCCGGCGGATGACTTGACTGACCCAGCACCGGCTACTACATTTGCCCACCTTGACGCTACAACCGTATTGTCACGTCAGATTGCGGAAT
>Ga0079225_10000581_pt1 | contig 19809 bp, 24 predicted proteins | sample Poulit2012_FD_76344 | JGI IMG/M metagenome (GOLD analysis project Ga0079225, IMG submission 76344) | Agricultural soil microbial communities from Georgia to study Nitrogen management - Poultry litter 2012 | ecosystem: Environmental > Terrestrial > Soil > Agricultural land | place: USA: Georgia... | reverse complement strand
CACCGGTGCAACTGTTGGGAGGTGGGCACGTGGAATTGTGGACCGTCTATAAGCACCAGTGCCGTCCCGACCCGCACCTAAACCCCGGCACTCAACCGAACTTTTACACGGCGTGCGCCAGACGGGTGACAGCAGACGGGCAGGTGCTCCCACTAAGGTTCGGCTGGTGTCAATTGAAGTCCGACCAGCCTCTCCCCAGGGGCATCGTGACCCCCCAAGAGATCATCGCGCACACCCTGCCACCTAAATAAACTAGGCACAAGGCTTAGTATTCTCACACAAGCGGGTACAAGCACTGGTATACTAGGGCGTATTTTGATCGCGGTGGGAGACTCCTGAAACTATCGATTCAATTTCAATGGTTAAAGGGGCAGTTGGCGGCTGGAATCTCCTAGTACAAGATGTGGGCCCATCCCACCGTGATTATTTTCCTGCCACGCACCATCACCCCCATCCAAGTGGCGCGTGGTTCTGCTTGGCTACTAATCGTGTGCAGCGTCACTCGAGATCCTCTTACACTGCACGGTGGCCGGGTTCCCCTTGGTTGCGAGTGAAACCAGGGGGATTATTTTGCTCCGGCAAGCCATGAGCCCTCCAAGCCTCTCAACGATGCTCAAACCGGAGGGCCACTTATTTTGTTCCGGCACCCTTTGACCTCCTGGGATGCCGGACTTATTGGGCTCGACACGGTTTCGACTGGACTTCATAGAGCTGCACAGTTGCACGTCGCGGGCGACCCTGGCCGCGTTACCAAGGGTCAAAGCCCTAACCGGCAACCTGATAACTGGCCTGTTCAAGGCCCGTCAACCTCAAGCCCTCGCTGCGTAAGTGAGGCCGGGCTGGGAAGCATCACCCGGTAGCAGTCCCAAGTCCGAATGAACACCGGGGATCACGTGCTGCCCTAGCGGTGAAGGGGCAAGGGCATGAAGGCAGGGCGAGCTTGTCCATTCCGCGCTCTGCTCGAACGCCCCCTAATGGAATGGCCTAAACGTGTAGACGCTGGCAGTGAAGAAGTTCAGGACGCGGGTTCGACTCCCGCCGAGTCCACCATTCGCCCCGGGTATGGCGTGAAACTGCGCCCTGGTGGAGGTATGGCGGGCCACCGGCCTACTGGTGGCAATCAATGCGGGCAACTCGACGGGGACAGAGGCCAGTCTCATGCGCTGGTTCAGGTGGGTTCAACTCCCACGCCCGCACCCAAAAGACAGCAAGGAGGCGCACATGCTCCGAAAGCTAATCTCCAAGCTCACCATCATGCGCCGACGCTTCCGCAACCACCTAACCCTACTGCCCCGCCAGTTACGGTTCCTACGCCAACGCTTCACACGAGGCTGGCCAGACAGTGACCTGTGGAGCCTCGACATGAGCCTCGCTAAGATCATTGCCCCTCGCCTAAAACGCTTCAAACGCAACCTGCATGGGCACCCCGCCTTCATGACCAAAAAAGAGTGGGATGACCTGCTGGACGAAATGATTTGGGCGTTCGAGTGGTGCGCCGCCGGGAAACAGTTTTCCGCTCCCAAGAGTGAATGCGAACGTGCAGCCGCAGCCTTTGAGGAGTTCGGTAAGCACTACATGCACTTGTGGATATAGGGAGGTTCGTCATGAACTACCGTCAACGACAGGCTGAAGCTCGCACTCGCGCTCGCCTTGGCACCATCTTCAGTCCAGCCGCCGGCATGATCAGCCACGCCTCCGATGGTCGGGCTTACACGCGGACTGCTGATGGCAGTATCCGCAGGGTACCCACTCGGGATGCAGATCCAGACTGGAAACGACGGGCGAGACTGTTCCGCGACCACCTCGCAAGCATTCGCCGGCGACCCAAAGCAGCATGACCGCAGAACAGGCTAGGGGGATGAGCAGGGTAAGGCCCTGCCGGGTGTAGACGCATTCCTACTCGCATAAAAGAAAGGCAGGCGCCACAGTGAGCATGTACGCGGACCTACTGAAAGCCGTGAAAGAAGAAGCACCCCTTGAGGAGATCAAAGCCGCAGTGCAGCGCATGGCTTGGCTCCGGGTTGTAGACCTCTTCGCGGGAGGAAAGCCTAGCGATGCAGACGTGGAACTCCTCAAACTGGTACTAGGCAACTCAAAGTGCAACTGCCAGTGTGAGGTGACCCCAGGCAACCTCAGGGTGAACGGCGGGGACATTGTCATTGACGGAGAGTTCAGGGTCCACGACAGCAAGGCGTACGCAGTGCCACTTACCGGCACCGAAGCCAAGCCGGAGTAGAGAAGCTCGCCGCCAGCTTCAAGGCGGCATTCTTGGACTGGTAGCTCAACTGGTAGAGCAAAGGTGGTGTGCGTGGGGTTCAATTCCCCGCCGCCCGGTATCGGGTGTAGCTCAGTGGTAGAGCACCGCCTGGAGTGCGGGTTCGACCCCCGCCCTGTCCACCATGATTGAAAGGAGGCCGTCATGAGCAAACCCAAACTCACACCCAAACAGGCGGCCTTCGTCCGCGAGTACGTAACCGACTTCAACGCCACCGCCGCAGCAGCCCGCGCAGGCTACAGCGACCCCAACTACGGCAGGCAACTCCTAACGAATCCTAACGTCGCTGCGGAACTCGCAAAACTCCAGGATGAAGCCCGCACAACCGCCATTATGGGCCTACAGGAGCTTCAGGAATGGTGGAGCGCAAGCGTTCGAGGGGAACACCCCGAGGCGGAGTACCGCGACCGCCTACGGGCTTCTGAGTACCTAGCGAAATCACAAAGCGGCTTTGTGGATCGCGTTGAAAACCAGGGTGGTATGCGCATCGAGGTTGCTTACGTAGACGATGCAGAAGCTTAGGCTGGAACTGCAACGCCCGCACCCTGCGCAGCAAGAGATCATCAATGAAGCAAAACGATTCAACGTGCTCGTTTGTGGACGTCGGTTCGGTAAGACGGCATTGTTGATAGACCGGATGGTGCCGGTGCTGCTTGCCGGTAAACCGGCAGCGTGGTTCGCGCCAAACGAAAAGTATTTCGATGAAGTGTGGCGGGAAGCCAAGCGCCTCCTTGCACCTGTGGTCACCCGGTCGGATAGTCAAAAGAAACGCCTTGAGCTGGTGACGGGTGGCGTTCTGGACTTTTGGACGCTCCACAATACGGATGACCCTGGCCGTGGCCGTAAGTACGCGCTGGTGGCAGTGGATGAGGCGGCTATCGTTCCGAGTGAACGGTTACGCCGGCAGTGGACTGAAGCTATCCGTCCAACGTTGACAGACTTTCAGGGTGGCGCGTGGTTTGCGAGCACCCCGAAGGGTAAAGGCTTTTTCGAGGAGTTGTTCCAGCGGGGCGTGTCGGATGATGAGGATTGGATGGCGTGGCAGAAGCCTACGACCGCTAACCCGTTCATTAGCCCGGTGGAGGTGGAGGCTGCTCGAATTGATTTGCCGGTGATGGTGTTCCACCAGGAGTACCTTGCCGAGTTCATCCATGAGTTCGGGGCGGTGTTCAAGCCTGCCACCTATTACGACCCTCTGGGGTTGCCGCGTGACGGGTACCGGGAGGCTACCGGCGCTGACTTTGCTTACACCTCGAAGGCTGGCGACTGGACGGTGTTCATTACCGGCAGAGTCCATGAGGGTGTCATCTACATAACCGACCTGTACAGGGCTCAGGCTGAAGCCACCGTTTGGGCTGCACGCCTGAAGCAAGCTCCGAACCCGTTCGCGTTCATTGGCGGGCAAGAGTCTGGTATTGCCGCGTTCCTTCGCAAGGATTACGGGGTTCGCCTTCGGACCGAGCGGGCGGTGACGGACAAGCTGGCGCGCGCCATGCCGGCCGCTGCCGCGTGGAACCGCGGGGAGATCAGGCTACCCAAGGGCGCCCCCATCACCACGGAGATCGAGGGTGAAGCGCTCGCCTTTACTGGCGACCCTCGGGTGGATGCTCACGACGACATTGTCGACGCCATTGCCGCCCTGCACCATGCGTTGCTCGGCAAGGAAGCCAGCAACCCTGATGTTGCTCGGGCGTTGGCTGGAAGGTACTAAGGAGGCACGCACAAGATGATTGATGTTACGGCCGCTTTCGTGCGCGCCCAACTTGAAGCCGTGGAAGCTCGAATCTCAGAGGCTGCTGAGGCGCTCGATTGGGCGCACGGCGAGCAAACCCTGGATGCTGACCAGTTGATTCCACTACCCAGCGATCCGCAGGCGCGCGCGTCGGCTGTGAAGGAGTTCAACCGTTACACCAGGCAACTGCAATCCCGCGGTCCTCGTGTTCTCAAGATCAAGCGGTCCGGGGCCGTCGGTGAGGTCAACTGGGGCGGCGACAACACCGACGGCATCGACAATCGCCTCGAAGAGATCGACCTCAGGGGCGTCGCCCGCAACGTCTTCGACAGCCTCTTCGTCAACGGCATCGCAGCGGCGTGGGCGTTCAACGAGGAACGCACCGGCCGGAACCGCATTCAGGTGCTAGGCGGGTACCTTGAGCCGCTCTACCACCCTGATGACCCAGCGGGGGAGCCTGTCGGCCTGTACCAGGTCACCCAGGACCCGGACAGCCTCAAAGTCAGGTACCGGGTTCGCGTTTACGACTTCGAGGATCGCAGTATCAGGGAATGGCGGGACCTCACCCGCCCTACGGAACTGGGTAAACCCCCGGCTGACGAGTGGTCGGATACTAGTGTTCCCCGCCTCGCCATCTTCGACACGAACCAAGCAGGCTTGCCCGTCGGTGAGCTAAGTCAGGCGCTGGGGGAGTTGCGTGCGGAGCTTGTGCAGCAGTTGCGCATCCTCCGGGTTGCGGATGCGCACGCCTTCCCGATCCTCTGGCAGGCTGGGCATTGGCAGCGTGTCACTGAAGTTGGCGCGACCGTGATCATGGAGAGCGACGAAGCAGACTCTAAGGTCGGCCGAGTAGACGCCGCGGACCTGGAGCAGCTGTTCACCCTGCAGGATCGCGGGTTGGAGCGCATTCGTGGTGACTTGAGCTTGCCCATCTCGAGTATTGGTTCGGGTGCGTGGCCGTCGGGTGAGGCGATCCAGCAGGCGAACGTGGCTTACACGACCGGCCTCCGCGACTACGCGCACCTGGAGTCGAGGCTCCTGACTGACGTTGTCGCTGACTACGCGGAGTTGGAAGGCATTGCCAACCCACCCCCGGTGATCGTGAGCGTCAGTCGTGAGCAGATGCGCGCCACGGCAGCGCAGCAGATCCGTGAGGATTACCGTGCCGGCGTCATCAGCTTGCGCATGGCTGTGACCGAGCTCGCGCCCTATTACCCGTCAGCATCATCAGAGGATATTGAGGAGCACATTACGCGCGAGGAAACACCCTTGAGTGTCAGTCCACTCCTACCCGCTGCTGAGGCTGAGTAATGGCCGTCGACGTTATCAGGGCTGTGGAGGAGATGGACCGCATCATCCTCCAAGCGGAACGAGAAACCACCCTCGCACTCAGGCGGTACCTTGAGGAAGCGCACCGACGCATCCAACGGCAGCTCAGTGCGCAGCTCGACCCGGACACCATCAAAGCTCTCGCCAGGGAGGGCAGGGTATTCCGGGAAGCCAGGGCGCGCGCGATCCTTGCGCAGCTCGACGCTAGCCTGCAGGCGCTCGACCTGGGCACGAGCACCAGTGGTGGTCTCGGCATCATGCGTGACGTGATAACTCTCGGTCAGCAGGAAGGCCACCAGCAGGTTGGTCTACTCCTGGAACGCCTTGGTGATGATGCAGCGCACCTTGCCCTTGCTACGCAGGTGAACTTCGCAGCAATTGAAGCGCAGGTGGCGAACAGTGCCGCTCGCCTCACGAGGTACGGCGCTCAGACTGTGGACAAGATCAATCAGGCGGTCATCAATGGTCTCGTTGAGGGCCGCGGGCCCAGGCGCATTGCTTATGACGTGCGGCGGGCGGTGTTGGGTGATCCGAATGCCAAGCCGCTCTACCGGCGTGGCGTCGACAGTCTCGGCCGGGAGCGCAACCTGCTCGTGCAGGGCAGGGGTGGCCTCGCCTTCCAAGCCGAGACGATAGCCCGCACTGAGTTGATCAGCAGCCTGGAGGATGCGCGGCAGTCCAGCATGCGCGAAGCTGACATTACGATGGCCCTGTGGGTCGCCACACCGCTGGATAACACCTGCGAGTATTGCGCCGCACGAGACGGGCACGTATATAAACTCTCCGACATTGTTCTACCCGCCCATCCTCGTTGCCGTTGCGCAACAAGCCCGATACGCCGGGAGTGGATCGAAGGCGGGCTCGTTGACCTTGACAGCGTTCGTGAGCATCAGCAGCAGACACGCGATGCATTCCGTGAAGCGCACGGCGACAGGAAGCGGTTTGCTACCGGCCCTACGCCCTTTGAGAAAGCACAAGGCTGGACGAAGGCCCCCAAGCCCGCCTGGACAACATCAGGAGGTTGGTAGTGAAGCCTTGAGCCGCTTACGGAGCAGCCGCGCCACGTCCGGCGCCCGCATGATCTCGTCTTCAGTCACACGTACGACCTTCCAGCCCGCTTTTGCCAACGCCCTCTCCTTGCGGGCGTCCCGTCGCTTGTCTTGATGCCAGTACGTGCCGTCAGCTTCGAGCGCCACACCGAGGAAGTAGAGGGCGAAATCGATTGAGTAGCGGCCAACGCGCTTTTCCTGTTCGAATGGCAAGCCCAGCTCCTCTAACCCCTCGCGCACTCGCGCCTCTAGGCTGGTCTCGCCCACATGCCTCCGGTAACAAGCAACAGAGCAAAAGCGGCGTTCGTTCGCGGGTACTACTCGGGTTCGCTTGCCGCAGGTGGCGCAGGTGATGTAGTGCGGAGGCCGATAGCACTCTTCACTGCAATGGCGGCGTCGATGCTCACTCGGCTTCCGACGAAAGGGTTTACCGCATCGTTCGCAGTTGACGATCTCGCCGCCGGCTGTTCGGCACTTCCAACTACAAACGGTGTAGCGTTCAGCGATGACAGCCGGGATAGAAAATGAGCGTTCACAAACCTCGCAGGTCTTAGTGATCCGCTCGGCGGCATTGGCTTCGTAGTAACAGGAGCGTGAGCAATACCGCTTCGGCCTTGACTTCGGCCAACGCACGGGCGTACCGCACAATTCGCATGGGGTAGTGGTCGAGTCGGGCGATAGGCGACGCGTGCAACTCCAGCAGTGTCGAGGATTTACCCGCTCGGCGTAGCTTTGCGCAACCGCAAAAGGAGAACCACATTCCATGCAGATACGAGTAGACTTGTTCATGCTGAGCCTCCTTGCAGGCTTAGTGCGCCTGGGGTCTAGCCACCCGCGAGGCGCAATCTTAGTTTAACACGTTCAGCACAGTGATTTCCGGCAGTACAGCCGTCCCTCCGGGGGCGGCTTTCTCTCTTAAACCCTCTCGTGGACCACCCGCTCATGTCCCTAAACTGCGCTGCGAAACATGGCTGACGAAGCTGAAAAGAACACCACGCCCGTTGAGAGCGGAGATCTCGACACCACGCACGCCCCCAGCGGAAATGAGGGCACCACGCCCCCCGAAGCGGAAAAAACGGGGACCACGCCACCCGAAGGCGGTAACGAGCTGGACGTTGAGAAGATCATCAAGAAGCGGCTCGAACGGGAACGCAGAAAGTGGGAAGCAGAACGCGAAGAAGCCGAACGACGCGCACGCATGGACGAGGCAGAACGCCTCAAAGCTGAACTTGCGGACCGCGATAAGGCGATAGCCGAAGCGAAAGCCGCAGCGGAAGCAGCAGAGCGTCGTGCAGCCCTGACCGGCAAGGTTGCCGACCCAGCCGCCGCCCTGAAGCTGCTCGACCCTGAGGAACACGTGGACGAGGAAGGCAACGTCAATGTTGACGCCCTCCTGAAGTCCTACCCGTTCCTCGCCCCCCAGCAGTCCGGCCCGACCCCCACCAGGTCTGGCGGTGGCAGTGCCCCCACGACCACCAGCGTCCAGCTGAGCCAACTGCAGGAGCAGCTTGGCAAAGCCCGCACCCGCCAGGAGCGCATTGCAATCCAACGGCGAATCCACGAAATACAGAAAGGTAAGTGACCACTATGGCAGACAGCAACACCACCACTTTCGAGCTTCCAAACTTTGTCGGGGAGCTCTTCCAGAAGGGCCAGCGGGAGAACGCCCTACTGCAACTCATCGGCGGCGTCCACAGTGGCCGTGTTGACCAGGCAGCCACCGAGTTCCCGGTTGGTCAGGAGTACGAAGTACCCGCCCACGATGCTGACCGAAGCAAGGTGGAGGGGGCTGACGCGCCCGCACACACCGGCGTTGCCCGCAGTCAGGTTACTAACGTCACGCAGATTGTGCAGGAGAGTGTCGTTGTTTCCTACACCAAGCAGGCTGCACACCAGCAGCTTGCCGGCCTGAACGTCGGTGGGCAATCCAACCCTGTCACGGACGAGCTGGACTTCCAGACCGGTGTGAAACTGGAGTTGATCGCCCGGAACCTGAACTGGGCGTTCATCAACAACGAGTACCGCAAGCCGGCCACGAACGCGGAAACCCGGCGTACTCGTGGGCTGTTGCAAGCAATCACCAGCAACATTGTGAACGCCACCAGTGGCGAGACTGCTGCCCCGCTTGAGCTGGGCATGTTCGACGACCTGATGGTGTCCATGATTCAGGCTGGCGGTATTTCCGATGGGGATAACGTGATTGCCCTGGCGAACACCACGCAACTCCGCAAACTCAACGAACTGTTCCGTGCGGACAAACTGAAGGTGGACGCCGAGCGGTTCGTTGGTGGCGTCAGGGTCCGCACTGTCTACACGACCTTCGGTGTGCTGAACTTCGCGTTGGAGCGTGACCTGCCGCAGGACACGATCGCCGTTGTGAACGTCGACGCGCTCGGTGTTGTCGGCACTCCCGTTCCGGGCAAGGGCGTCCTCTTCCGTGAGGAGCTTGCGAAGACTGGTGCGAACGAGCGTTACCAGCTTTACGGTGAACTCGGATTCAACCACGGGCCTGAATGGCTCCACGGCAAGATCGTAGGGCTGGCGGTCTAAGCATGGCTCGCGTCATTTGCCACGCTTACGGCACCGGCATTTTTCACGGCGTCATCTTCCGCGAGGAGCAGGTGGACGGTCGTTATGTCGGTGTGGCCGTGGTGGAGGACAAGGAGGTGCTGGACAAGTTCCGGCACCACCCCTCCTTCACCGTGATCGAACCGGAACCGGAGCCGAAAGCGAAGTCGAAGAAGGGGAAGTGAGGTGACGTGTGGCCTACGACGAAAGCCTATTGAGTCCCATCGACCCGGCGAGCATCGAGTGGGCCACAGCCTTCACTCGTTTCCTCCTACGGGACACCAGCGAACCCTACAGCCTGGCATCGGCTGAAGTTCGGGCGACACTCGAGACTACAGCCGTTACCGTTGACGAGGCCACGTACTACCGGCCTCACATGGCGGCTGCTGCCCTCATCCGGTCTGACCCGGATCGGGTGGTCAGTGAACGCATTGATAACGCCAGTGCCGAGTACGTCAACCCGGCTGTCCTCGCAGCAAGAATTGAGCGGGACTGGTCGAGTATTGACGACCGCATAAAAGCACTGTCGGGCGTGAATCCCGGTGGTGGCCGGACTTTCCGGGCGGTCTGGTAATGCGCGTGCAACGGTTCTTCACTCAGGAGGCTGTGCACGAACCGCTCATCAGTTCGGACGGTTACTACGGTGACCAGTTCGGACCCGCGGTTGAGATAGCGGTGCGTTGGCGGTACAAGCACGAGCTCGTCCGCAACTCGGAGGGGCAGGAGGTTGTCGCCAGTGCCCACATCAGCACCCTCGCGCCCGTGAAGCTGGGTGATCGGGTGACCGACCCTTACGGTGTTGAACGGCGCGTTATCAGCGTCAGTCGTGCTGCTGACACGCGCGGCCGACCGTCGCACCTGATTGCGGGGTTGGCATGAGCCGCCGTAAAACCCGCGTCACGTTCACGAGCAACCGGAAGCAGCATGTTCGGAAGTTGAAACGCGCCCGGGATGCTGGCCTCAGGGACGCGATCATGCTTGCCCACGGTGACGCTCTCCTCGCCACACCAGTGGACACTGGGGCACTCCGGGCAAGCCTCGCCTACGCCGTCTCAGGCAGACGGCAACACCGGGCCACCAAGACTGGACGGGATGGTAAGAGTGCCACCAGCGCCTACGAGGTAACCGCCCCAGAAGGCGTAGCCCGCCTCGGCAGCAACCTCGATTACGCACCGAAGGTGCACGAGGACCTGGACACCCCCAGGCGTGTGGGTGGCCCCAAGTTCATTGAAAAGCCCATGCGCGAGGGCCAGGAACGGTACCTGAAAGCCATGCGTGCCCGAACTGTTGCGGAGATGAACCGGTGAGCGTCCTACCCGACCTTCAAACCCTCCTCACCGACCGAGGCGTAGGCCCGGTAACCCTCGGCCGGCGTCCAGCCAGCCCCGACACGATCCTGGCCCTGCAAACGTACCAGGGTGACCCAAACCGCCTCTACGCAGAGACTGGCGTGCCTGCTGACGAGCGCCTGGCCGTTCAGGTTGTCGCTAGGGCTCGGAATCAAGCGGAGGCGGAGCAGCTGGCCGCCCGGGCTTTTGATGCGTTGCAGTTTCATGCTCGCGTGATCAACGGCAGGCGGTACCGGCACAGTCGCGCGAACCAGCATCCCGCCTACATCGGGATTGACGAGAACGATCGTGCGCTCGTCAGTTTCAACCTCACACTTCGCAGGTACCGCACAGCGGGCCTCGATAAGGAGCAGTAATGCGTGAATACAGTGGAGTGACCGCAGACTCGGTCAACAACATCATCGACAGTGCCGGAATCGTCTACTTCAACGTGGACGTTGAAAGCATCCGCACTGGTGACGTAGCCAGCGCCCTGACCGGCGCCACCCTCTTCGGCGCTACCGACGGTGGCAACAGCTTCAACCCCGGCCGCACCATGCGCCAGATTGAAGCTGACGGCCTTCTCGGCCCCACCAAAGGCTTCCAACGCCGCGGTGAGGTGGCACCCGTCCTGACTGTCAACGGCCTCGAGATCACCGCTGGCAACGTCATCAAGGCGATTGCGGGCGCTACAGGAGCGGCCCTCACTGGCGGGGGCATGGGTCAGGAGATTACGGGCGGGGAGGTCAAGCCTGAAAGCTACCTGGATAACGTGGCTCTCGTTACGTACAACCAGGATGCTAGCGGTGAGATTACGCCCATTGCGATCTTCGTTGTCGAGAACGCCCTCGCGCTTGACGCGCCCGAATTTGCCAGCGCCGATGCAGACGAAATGGTTCTCTCCGTGGATTTTGCGGGTCACTTCGACCCGGCCAAGCCTGGCGAGGAACCGTGGCGAATCTTCCACCGGGATGCGATAGCCGGGTAATACTCGGGTGTGGAGTTCCACGCTTGGCTTGGCGTCATCCTTGAGGAGGACCTAACGGAACGGGACTGCATGATCTTGCAGTTTGGTACTGGTCCACCCGAGATTTTCGACCCCAACACGGGGGAGATATTGGATGTGCCAATCGAGCGGGTAATCCGCAGAGTGGACATCGACGACATCGACGACGCCTTCGACGACTAACCGCCCACCACGGGCGGTTTTCTTTTGCGCTCCGGTCCAGGAACCTTATTCCGGGCGTTCAGTATCGCGTGGCCGCACCCCTGGAGTGCGGCCGTCTCATTTCCAGGGAGTGAGCGAATGAAACGAATCACGAAAGAACAAGCAGCAGCGTACCCGCCCGGTGTTGTGCAGCATCACGCTAGCGGCCTGTACGTGCCACAGGATGCCCGTAAACGCCCGGTGAGGACCAAACGGGAAGCAGAACCCACCGTGACTGCCAGCAGGCCGCAGGAGGCTACCAGTGGCGAAGAAGAGTAAAGCCGACCCCATCCTCGACCAGGGGCAGGCCATCGAGATTGCCGGCACCACTTACACCGTCAGGCGGCTTGGCCTTCGGGACGTGTTCAAAGTCGCCCGCATCCTCGGGAATGGCATCGCCGTCCTGGGTGATGCAGCCTCCTACACGCCTGGGCAGGTCCTGCAGATTCTCGTGGCGAGCCTCAGTCGCGCTGAGAACGAGGTAATGGCCCTCATTGCCGACGTGCTCAATGTCGACCGGAAGGCGTTGGATGACCCTGAGCTGTTCCCGATGGACAGCATCATCGACATCCTCAAGGCGCTGGCGGAAGGGCAGGATATCGCTGCTTTTTTGACCAAGATCGAGGCGTTGATGGAGGCCAACCCCGAGATGAAGACGGCCTCGCAAAAGCCCTCCAACTCCTAAGAACCACCGGAGGGTACGCCGGTTGGGATGACGAGCAGCTGCTTGCCATACCGTACGCACGGTTTTTGCAGGCCGTCCGGGTAGCCGCAGAGACCGCAGGGGAGCAGCAGCGTGCCGACCGCCTCAACGCCGCCTTCATTGGGTGGCAGTTTGCCGGGACGATGGGTGGCGGTAAGAAACTCGGGCCGTTCAACAAGTACGCCCGGAAGATGGGCCTCCTACCCCCAGCGCCACGCATGACCCCGGAGCAGCAGGCGGCCAGTAGGGCTCGCACTGAAGCTCTCTCCAAGCGCCTAATCAGCAGTTTCAAAACTGCAGCTTAGCCCCCGCCCTGGGGGCTTTATCTTTCTTGGCCCGCGCCTTATGCGGGCTTTTCTTTTGCCTTCACGAAGGGAGGCGCCCCGGTGAACGTGTTCAGCGTGTTCGGGCAGATCGGGCTCGACGACAGAGAGTACAACAAGGCGCTCACCCGCGCAGAGGGACGCCTCGACAAGTTCGGCCAGAAACTCCAATCCTTCGGGCGATCCTGGAGTCTCTTCGTCACCACCCCCATCACCGCAGCAGGCGGTGCCATCCTCGCTGTAGCCGGCAACTTCGAGCAGAGCATGAACAAGGTTGCCGCCATCTCGAAGGCAACCGGGCGTGACCTGGAGATGCTCGAACGGCAGGCGCGTGAGCTGGGCGAAACCACCGTTTACAGCGCCTCGCAGGCTGCTGACGCCATGACGTTCCTCGCGATGGCCGGGTACGACGCGAACACCATCTACAAGGCCATGCCGGACACCCTGCAGCTGGCCGCCTCAGCGCAACTGGACCTCGCTACAGCAGCGGACATTGTCACTAACGTCATGAGTGGCTTCGGCATTGAAGCTGACGACCTTGGTGGCGCTGTAGACGTCCTCGCAAAAGCCTTCACCAGCAGTAACACGGACTTGCAGCAGCTGGGTGACGCCTTCCGTTACGCCGGCCCGGTTGCCAAGGGTGCTGGCATGTCGTTCGAGGAGACTGCGGCTGCGCTCGGCCTGATGGGTAACGCCGGCATTCAATCAACAATGGCCGGCACGTCACTGCGTGGTGCCCTCACAAGGCTGTTGAACCCTACTCGGCAGGTGCAGGACGTTATCAACCGGCTTGGCCTGGACGTGCACAACGCGGACGGCAGCCTCCGCAGCATGACCGAGATTGTCGAGCAGCTTGAGGTCAGCGGCGCGTACACCGGCGACATGATGGTCCTCTTCGGCCAGCGTGCCGGTCCCGCAATGGCTGCACTCGTCGAGCAGGGATCTGACGCCCTGGCCACCCTCACGGGCGAGCTTGAGGACAGCGCCGGCACTGCCGCCGAAATTGCTGAGAAGCAGATGGAAGGCTTCAAAGGCGCAATGGTTGAATTGCGCTCCGCCCTTGAGGGGCTCGCCATTGCGATCGCACAGTCGGGTCTGCTCGAGTGGGCTGAAAACATGGCCGACCGGCTCACCAACCTGGTCAGGCGTGTGGCAAGCATGGATGAGGCCACACTGCGCCTTGGTGTAACCATCGCCGGAATCGCTGCGGCTACAGGCCCAATCGCAATATTCATCGGTAGCCTCATCCTCCTTTCTGCCGCCTTCCTGCCGTTCCTGGGTCCCGTAGGGATTCTCGCTACTGCAGCAGCCCTCATCTATACGGTCGTGAATCGCCTCGGCGAGTTTGAAGAGGCCAACACGGCTACCGGACGGGCGCTGGATAAAACCCGTGAGGAAGCGGAGAAGCTGCGCGACAAGTTCGTGCAAACCGCCGCACAAACTGAAAAGGTTACCGAAGCAGTAGATGACCTCACCGAAGCGACCGACGAGAATGGCCTTCAGAAGGCCGTGAAAGACCTTGCCGGGACGCTCGACGATGAAGGTGCTCAGGCGCTCCTGAACTTCGCTGAAGCTACCGCCTACCCGCTCGTCGCACAGGGTGAATTGCAGGACGCGATCGACGTGACGCTCGCGAAGTTCCTTGAGTTGAGCGCCCAGGCAGCGCAGACAGACTTGGATGCTGCGCGGGCTATTCGTTCGCAGCAGGAACGGCAACGGCAACTTATTCAGGCGGGTATAGATGAGCTTGAAGAGCTGATGGTCCTCGCCATGCGTTATGGCGACGTGGAAGCCTACGAGCGGCACGGTCGCGACTGGGCTCGGGACCATCAGGAACTACGCAAACTGAACGATGAAATTGAACGCCAGGATGACCTGATTACCAGCCTGGGGCAACGCCATTGGGCGTACTCGAACGCTCTTGAGGGATTGGAGTCGGGCACTCACTCCGCCTCAGAAGCCCTCGAGAAGCTGCACGAGAACTTTGAACTGGTCGGCCAACAGTCGCCCCTCAAGACGCTTGCGGAGTCTGCCGGTGAGGCGAAGGAAACAACCGAAGGGCTTTCCGACGCCGCTGGTGATGCTGGCGACGCACTTGGTGATCTTGGTGATGACGCTGAAGAAGCCGTCGGTATTATCGCGGCTCTGGAGCAGGACATTCGCGATCTCCAGGAGGAGTTGCGTAAGTCGTCCAGCGAAGCTGAAATTGCCCGCCTGAATCAACTGATCGAGCAGAAGCGCGAGGAACTGGAGTACTACCAGGGTCTGCTACCCGAAAAGGTTATTCCTGTGCCCGCTGCTTCGACTTATCTCGGGCCTGCTATTTCCATCGTCCCAGCGGTCTCTGGTGGCCCGGCTGTGACTCGCTGGCAGGCTCGGGAGACTCGCGAACGGAAGCGCCAGGCGCGAATGACGAACCAGGCAACTTGGGGTGACCCGGCCTGGCGTGCTGCAATTTACGATTCGCCTACCCGCTCGCCGCTCCTGCAGACTCCTGTGGATGTGCCCATCCCAGGTGTTTCCTCGAATCTTCCTGAAGCACGGGCCATCCCCATGCCTGGAACATCTGCTTCTGCTGGCGCTCCTGTGGCACTGGAAATGCCAGCGGCGTCGGGTGGTCCCAACTGGGCGGCGCTGCACGCGAAGGACTTGGAGACCCTTACCGAGGCTGAGAAACGTTATCTCGACCTGATTGGTGAGGGACCGACGGCGATAGATCAGTACATTGAGACGCTTGAAGGGCTGCAGGAGCGTTACCCGCGCCTCAGTGGGGATCTGCAAGACCTGATCGACGGGCTCACCGAGTACCAGGATGAGCAGAACGCCGCTGAGGAAGCCGACCGGAAGCGCGGGCAGACACTCGACACGATCAACGACATTACCAGTGTCGCTCTGAGCCTGAACAGTGCGCTTGGGCTTGGCCTGGAAGACGTCATCAATGGTGTCGCTGGCCTTGCCACGGCCATAGTCTCGGGTAACCCGTTCGAGATAATCGCCGCGTCTATCGATCTTGCGAGTGCCCTGTTGGGTGACTTCAGCAACGGCATGAAGGAAGTGGAAGCGCAAGCGAAGCAGGCCGCGCAGTCCAGCCGGTACTTGGGTGAGCAGCTTGTCAACGCCCTTGCGCAGGACCACACCAGCCGCGTATCCCGTGGTGGCCTGCTGGGCGTCCTCGGCTTCACCAAGGCCGAACTCAACACAGAAGCCTTCCAGGCTGCCCTAGCGATCGCTGAGGGCCTCGCGAACGGCATTGCCAGCGGCATGCAGCGCGGGGTGGACGCCTGGATCAACGAGGACGACGATTGGAAGGCTCGCCTCGAAGAAGGCCTGCGCGAAGCCATCTTCGATGCCATCTATCAGGCTTTTGTTGAGTCAGCGATCGCTGCTGCTGGCGTGCAAGACTTCATCCTCGAATTCACCCGCATTTACAACAAGCAGGGGGCCGCAGCTGCCCAGGCTTATGCAGAGGAAGAGTACCCAGACCTGGTCGAGGACATCACTGACATGACCGACACGTTCTTGTCTGGCATTCCCAACAGTCTGCGACCGGAACCCCGCAACCAGAATGACGGACCAGACGGGACAGAACGCCGCAACTTCACAGGCGGCTCCCGCATCAGTGAGATTACCGGGCCCACAAGGGACCTGCTCCTCGACACCCTCAGTCCACTAGCGAACTTGGACAGCCTCACTGGCATTGGCAACCGAATCTACGACCTGTTGGATGCTCGCTTGCCGCGGTTCACTGGTGACCTGCAGTTCACAGCGCCGGCAACTGGAATGGGCGCGGTGACGTTCGAGCGGGGCGCCTTCCAAATCACGATTGAAGGGGCAAGCGACCCCGATGAAATGGCCCGCGAACTGGCCCCACGAGTGGAACGAATCTTTGGTGGACTCTTCACCAACCGGGCCCGTGGAAGGGGGCAGTAAGTGCAACTCATCAACAAACTGGGTTTGGGGCTGCTGCTGCCACGGTCGCTCATGCTCCACGAAATCCCCCTCTCCCGCCGGGTTGACGTGCAAACAGGCAGTTGGCATGGTGGCGTCGTCACGAGTGCTCATCTTGAACCGAGGAAGTTTGAGATCCGGGGCAGCATCTGGAACCCCGACAGGGTGGCCTTGCAACAGGAGTTGGATGCTCTGCTGGGCTTCCTCGCGTACTCCCCCATCAAGATTTACCCCCGGCACGCACCTGAACGTTTCATTACTGCCGAAGTCAGGGGCGCACCCTACACGATTGAGCAACCGGGAACCGAGTACCGCATAGACATCCCTCTTATCGCTGTAGACCCGCACTGGTACAGCCAACAGTTGCACGTTGCGCCAGTTGAGACTAGTGAATCCGGGCTCCTCACCACGAATGACGGGCACCTGTTGGTTACTGAGGATGGTCGGCCCCTCCTGTGGGAGGAGCATGTGAGCAAGGCTGTTTCCACAGCCGCTACCCTGCCCGTCACCACGCAGAGCAGTGTGAATGTCCACCCGGTCCTGAAACTCACGGCGGTTGGGGGGGCTGTCGCCCATCCGATCCTTACGAACGAGACGACAGGGCAGGTTCTTGGGTTCGTGGGTGACATTCCCGCCGGCCAGTCCCTGATCGTGGACGCTGCTCGCATGACCGCCCAATTGAACGGGCAGGGGGTGTTGAACAGCATCACCGAATCATTCCTCACGGACGGCTTCACACTCATCCCCCACTTGAACGAAGTGCGTGTAAGCATCGCCAATCCGGGTGGTGGTAAGCACCTGCGAGTGGAGATCGAGTACAGGGACAAGTGGTTATGAACATGAAAACAGTAGCCCTAGTGGTCATAGGCGTCGCAGACGTGGACTTCAACGTAGTCTGTGCCTGCCCCAACCGAGAAGCCGCCGAGAAGATCGCAGAACGCATCCGCGACGAGCACGAAGGGTGGCGCGAACAGGGCCACTACCTGCCTTCTGGCGTGGAGGACGCCCGCGTGATGGAAGTAGTCATTATGGACGCCCCCGATGACCTCCTGAAAGCCGTGAAGGAAGCCGATAGCCGGCATTTCACATGACCTATCAACTTAGACTTTACGACCGGCACAGGACACTATTGGAGGTACTAGACCGGATTGACCAGCCAACCTTCACCCGCCGTGCCAACGAAGCCACAGAAGTTAGTGTCACCATTCCAAGGGGGGACATCAAACTAGACCGGGCTGAGTTGGCTGGTTTCCTGCAAGTTTGGCAGGACGGCGAGCGTAAGGTGTCGGGTCGGATTGGTGACCGGAGTGTGCAGCAGGGTCACGTGACGCTTACAGCGTTGACAGAGGAAATCCTGCTCGCAGCGAACATTACACCCCCGCAGTATGGGCCGGCACTGTCAAACATGGACTTTGCGGACGTGGCTCGGGCGGTTGTGGACGGGTGGGAGTGGCAACGAGTCCGCGACTGGAGCAAAGCCATCCAAACGTACCGGGTGGACCTCACCACCATGCCAGGCAAGGTGATCCTCGCTCGAGACTCGAATAACGCCCACTACGCGAACGGGTTTATTGTCGTGCGCTTTCGTTCCAGTGACTTTCCGGGTTTCAAAACGTGGGACCGCATCAGGTGGCTTTCCGACTACGACCCGCCCGTGAAAACAACCGTGCAATTCCGGTGGGGAGAGTCCCCTTCGGAGGCGCAGGCGATGCCGTGGACACCCGACACCATCCACGTGGGTGGGGAGGGTGAGCAGGACACGGTTGGTGTGCAGGGCAGCATGACGGACCGGCTGGGAGTTGTTCCCGGTACAACTGCTGCTGCGATTCTTGATGTGCGAATCAACCTGTACACCGACGACACGGAGAGTGTGGAGGATGAGGAGGAGCAATCCCCAAGGCGTGGCGTTACACCCGTCGTCTACGCGGTTGAAGCTATAGCCCGCACCCACTCAGGCATACAGGTCGGTGACATTCCAAGTGAGGCGGGTGTGACCGTGAACAGCCTCGCTGCAGACGAAGCCACCAGCCTGGCTGTACTCCGGGAGGCTAGTGAGCAGACAGGATGGAACTTCCGACTTGAGAATGGGCGTTTGGATGTTGCCGAGTCGTTTGGCAGTGATCGCACTAATGATCTGGTGCTTGGTCACCCGGCAGACCGCGTAACCCGCAACTAAGCGCTTCCTAAGCTCTTGTGACCGTCCCAACTTGGGGCGGTTTTTCTTTTGGAGGAACCCAATGGCTGATAATCCAAGGCCCCTAAACGACCTACCAGTAGACCGCGCACGACCCGGCGATTACATTGTTGGACTTCAAGGTGACAATGCACGGCGTTTCCAGTGGCCGTTCATCAACGGTGACGCAATGGCCCTAGACAGTAGGGGGAACCCCACGCCGGACACGAGCGTCTACAACCCAAGTGATTACCCTGAGGGAACTGTCTTCCGGGCGTTGAATTACCCGGCTGCGGTTGATGGTGGGGCAATGGAGTTCACCCTCATAAGTGGAGCGTGGGTGTGGACGCACGGCACGTACCGGGCTTCGAACAACAATGGCTCTTATGTCAGGAGTGCAGATGGAAGCCAAGAATGCCGCATCTTCGGATTCACGGCTGAACGTTATTCAGGTGACCTGCTCCGCCACTCGTGGAACTATCCGGCTTCCTTCGCTCACGGTCCAATCAGCATTTCCTTTACTCCGCGCCTGAACAGTGGACTCCTTCCCAATGGTGATCGGCGGCAACTCTCGTCACCAGCCGATTTATTTGCCGACAACACCGTTCAGACTGCCCTGACGCTGGTCGCAGCTCGTGGTTACGAGTGGCCGACGGACTGCCAAGCACTGGACCAATCAGCTTCCGCGACGGGCACCTGGAAGTAGCTACTTCCAGCGTCCGGTGGCGTGGAAGGTTGCGTGACGGTTCTCGTGGCCGCTCAGAGGCGCTGCTAGTTGGTAGAACCATTCGTTGTGGCTTGCTAGTCCGACGCGCAAGTTGTCGTAGATATGCCGGTCGTTGACCCCTCCACCGCGGATGCCAAGCAGTCCAACGGCCCATTGCCCATACCAAGGGTCCGCGCTGAAGAAAGACGCCGGTGGTGGCGAAGTGACGACGCCGGTGACGGTCAAGTCGATGAGCCGGAGCATGAAGCACTCTTGCCAGCCATCTGCGCTCCTGACATAAGAGCCATTATCTATTGATTCTTTCGTCACCTTTCGGGGTGGCGCTTTTCGTTTTGGAGGAGATCATGCCCATTCGTGTGACTTTAAGTCCGCAGTTCAGTACGCAGGAGATTGATTACGAGCTAGGCGGGGAGGTCCTGCACGTCACCATCGACGGCCAGACAGACT
>Ga0079225_10000579_pt1 | contig 19838 bp, 11 predicted proteins | sample Poulit2012_FD_76344 | JGI IMG/M metagenome (GOLD analysis project Ga0079225, IMG submission 76344) | Agricultural soil microbial communities from Georgia to study Nitrogen management - Poultry litter 2012 | ecosystem: Environmental > Terrestrial > Soil > Agricultural land | place: USA: Georgia... | reverse complement strand
TAAACATGAAGTTACCTTTTGAAAAAATTCGATACCGTTTTAAATTAGATCTGCCTAGAATATATTATATAAAGAATAAAGACTATCAAATCTATATAAGATAAGAATTGAAATCCATTCTTGTGGCACTACTTTACATTTATCATGCCGCTAGATTCATCTTGTGGAACTACTTTACGTTTATCGTGCCGATAGATCCATCTCGTGGAACTACTTTACGTTTATCGTGCCACTAGATTCATCTCATGGAACTACTTTGCGTTTATCGTGCCACAAGATCCATCTCGTGGAACTACTTTGTGTTTAGCGTGCCACTAGATTCATCTCATGGAACTATTTTATATTTATCGTGCCGATAGATCCATCTCGTGGAACTACTTTGCGTTTAGCGTGCCGCTAGATTCATCTTGTGGAACTACTTTGTGTTTAGCGTGCCGATAGATCCATCTCATGGCACTACTTTATATTTATCGTGCCACTAGATTCATCTCGTGGAACTACTTTGCGTTTATCATGCCGATAGATCCATCTTGTGGAACTACTTTGCATTTATCATGCCGCAAGATTCATCTTGTGGCACTACTTTTCATTTAGCGTGCCGAAAGATCCATCTCGTGGCACTACTTTACATTTATCGTGCCGCTAGATTGTTCTCGCGGAACTACTTTATATTTATCGTGCCGATAGATCCATCTCATGGAACTACTTTGCGTTTAGCGTGCTCGGAGATAGATGTTCCGTAGTTTTCTGACATCAAAAAGCCCTGTACCTTATATTATTACAATATAAAGTACAGGGCTTATTTTAATATTTACATTTTAAGCTGTTAACATACTATAAATGAATTATAGAATTTCTGTTACAACTCCAGCACCAACTGTACGGCCACCTTCACGAATTGTGAAACGTGTACCTTCTTCAACAGCGATAGGTGCAATTAATTCTACTGTCATTTCTGTATCGTCACCAGGCATAACCATTTCTGTACCTTCTGGTAATTCTACAACACCTGTAACGTCAGTTGTACGGAAGTAGAATTGAGGACGGTAGTTAGTAAAGAATGGAGTATGACGTCCACCTTCTTCTTTAGACAATACATAAACTTGACCTTTGAATTTTGAGTGTGGGTTAATTGAACCTGGTTGTGCTAGAACTTGTCCACGCTCAATGTCATCACGTGAAAGTCCACGTAATAAAGCACCAATGTTATCTCCAGCTTCAGCGAAGTCTAACATTTTACGGAACATTTCTACACCAGTAACAGTTGTTTTAGCTGTATCTTTAATACCTACAACTTCAACTTCGTCACCAACAGAAACTTTACCTTGTTCAACACGTCCAGTAGCAACAGTACCACGACCAGAGATTGAGAATACGTCCTCAACTGGCATTAAGAATGGTTTACTGTCGTCACGTTCTGGTAATGGAATATATTCATCAATAGTATCCATTAATTCAATAATTTTAGCTTCATATTCTTCGTCGCCTTCTAAAGCTTTTAAAGCTGAACCAGCGATTACAGGAGTGTCATCACCTGGATAGTCGTATTCTGTTAATAAGTCACGAACTTCCATTTCAACTAATTCTACTAATTCTTCGTCATCTACCATATCTAATTTGTTTAAGAAAACAACAATGTATGGAATACCAACTTGACGAGATAATAGGATATTCTCACGAGTTTGTGGCATTGGACCATCAGCTGCAGAAACAACTAAGATTGCACCGTCCATTTGAGCAGCACCAGTGATCATGTTTTTAACGTAGTCCGCATGTCCAGGAGCGTCAATATGTGCATAGTGACGGTTTTCTGTTTCATATTCAACGTGTGAAGTTGAAATTGTAATTCCACGTTCTTTTTCTTCAGAAGCTCCATCGATTGAATCATAAGCTTGTGCGTCTGCTAAACCTTTTTTAGCTAATACGTTTGTAATAGCTGCTGTCAAAGTAGTTTTACCATGGTCAACGTGTCCGATTGTACCAATATTCATATGTGGTTTCGTACGTTCATATTTCTCTTTTCCCATTTTAAAAATGTCCTCCTTAAGGATTTTAAATTTTAATTTTATTTGGTGGATATTTCTATCCATACCTTTAATCATTATACTGACATAGTTAGATGAAATCAAATATTAATCTATCCTTTTTCACCCAACTACGCAGTTGTATATTTGATAAATAGATTAAACAGTTAAAAAAGAATAATCAAATTTATTCTTCGGAAGATCCGCCATGTTTGGCAATGATTTCTTCTGCGATACTGTTTGGAACAGCTTCATAATGGTCAAATTGCATTGTAAATGTTCCTCGACCTTGTGTAGCTGAACGTAAAGTAGTTGCGTAACCAAACATTTCAGATAATGGAATCGTTCCTGTAACTGTCATAGCATTTCCATGTTGTTCTTGTCCTTCAATAGTACCGCGACGTGATGAAATGTGTCCCATCAAGTCTCCTAAATACTCTTCAGGAGCTGTGATATCAACTGACATCATTGGTTCTAAAATAACTGCACCTGCTTTTTTAGCAGCAGCACGTAGAGCCATTGAAGCAGCAACCTTAAATGCTGTCTCACTCGAGTCAACATCGTGGTAAGAACCATCATAAAGTTTAGCTTTAACGTCGATTAATGGATAACCAGCTAAAACTCCACCTTCCATAGATGATACTAAACCATCTTCAACTGCTGGAATGTATTCGCGCGGAACAACTCCCCCAACAATTGCATCTTCAAATTCGAAGCCTTCTCCTTCTTCAAGTGGAGAGAACTCAATCCATACGTGACCATATTGACCTTTACCACCTGATTGACGGATAAATTTACCTTCTGCTTCAACTGTTTTTGTGAAGGTTTCTCGGTAAGAAACTTGAGGAGCTCCAACATTAGCTTCAACTTTAAATTCGCGTTTTAGACGGTCAACAATAACTTCAAGGTGAAGTTCTCCCATACCTGAAATTAAAGTTTCCCCTGTTTCACGGTCTGTTTCAGCACGGAAAGTTGGATCTTCTTCTGCAAGTTTTTGTAAAGCTGTACCCATTTTATCTTGGTCTGCTTTTGTTTTAGGTTCAATTGCTACTTGGATAACTGGTTCTGGGAATTCCATAGATTCTAGAATAACTGGAGAATCTTCAGCACATAAAGTATCCCCTGTACCTGTATCTTTAAGACCTACTGCTGCAGCAATATCTCCTGAAAATACTTCAGGGATTTCTTGACGGTGGTTTGCGTGCATTTGTAAAACACGACCTACACGTTCACGATTGTCTTTAGTAGCATTTAACACATAAGAACCTGCTTCTAATGTACCAGAGTACACACGGAAGAAAGTTAGACGACCAACGAATGGATCTGTCATAACTTTAAATGCTAATGCAGCAAACGGACCATTATCATCTGCAGGACGTTCAATAATTTCGTCTGGATTGTCCACAGCATGTCCTTGGATAGCATGAACTTCTACTGGTGAAGGTAAATAGTCAACAACAGCATCTAATAAAGGTTGTACCCCTTTATTTTTGAAAGCTGAACCCACAAGAACTGGGTAAAATTCAACATTAAGCGTTGCACGACGAATACCACTTTTTAGTTCTTCTAAAGTGATTTCTTCACCTTCAAGGTATTTCATCATTAATTCATCATCTAATTCAGCAACAGATTCTACTAATTTTTCACGGTATTCCGTTGCTTGATCTAGGTATTCTTCAGGAATTTCTTCTATTGTAACTTCTTGACCCATTTCATCATGGTAAATAATTGCATTCATATTTACCAAGTCAATAATTCCTTCAAATTGATCTTCAGCACCAATTGGTAATTGGATTGGATGAGCATTTGCTTGCATGCGATCGTTTAATGTACCAGCCGCATATAAGAAGTCTGCCCCAATTTTGTCCATTTTATTAATGAAGACAATTCGTGGAACACCATAAGTTGTTGCTTGGCGCCACACTGTTTCAGTTTGTGGCTCAACACCAGATTGTGCATCAAGTACTGTAACCGCACCATCTAGCACACGTAAAGACCGCTCAACTTCAACTGTAAAGTCCACGTGTCCAGGAGTATCAATGATATTTACACGGTGGCCTTTCCACTGAGCTGTTGTAGCAGCTGATGTAATCGTAATCCCACGCTCTTGATCTTGTTCCATCCAGTCCATTTGAGAAGCGCCATCATGCGTTTCACCAATTTTGTGCGTACGGCCTGTATAATACAAGATACGTTCAGTTGTGGTTGTTTTACCCGCATCAATATGAGCCATGATTCCGATATTACGCGTGTTCTCCAGAGAAAAATCTCTTTTAGCCAAAATTCTACACCCCTTATTTCTTTTTTCGCGCCTTTTTTAAGGCTGTTAATATATCTAATTGTATAATGTTTCAAATAAAATTACGTATTGAATCTTACCAACGGTAGTGTGCAAATGCTTTGTTTGCTTCTGCCATTTGGTGTACTTCTTCACGACGACGAACTGCTGCACCTGTATTATTTGCTGCATCCATGATTTCATGGGCTAAGCGTTCATACATAGTAGTTTCTCCGCGTAAACGTGCGTAATTAACTAACCAGCGTAATGCTAAAGTTGTTCGACGTTCTGGACGAACTTCAACGGGTACTTGGTAGTTTGAACCACCAACACGACGTGAACGTACCTCCAATACGGGCATTAAGTTTTTCAATGCCTGTTCAAATACTTCCATTGGTTCATTTCCTGTTTCTTCAGAAATGATATCAAATGCTTTATATAATATTGTTGATGCTTTCCCACGTTTTCCATCTACCATCAAACGGTTAATCAAGCGAGTAACTAATTTTGAATCGTAAACTGGATCTGGTACAACATCTCTTTTTACTACGGGTCCTTTACGAGGCATGACCATCCTCCTTTCTCGAGTATCATTAATTAATTTTTAATAGTTCATTTTTTATTTAGGTTTTTTAGTACCATATTTAGAACGACCTTGTTTACGGTCAGTAACTCCAGCTGTATCTAAAGCACCACGAACTACGTGATAGCGTACCCCTGGCAAGTCTTTTACTCGACCACCACGAATAAGTACTACGTTATGTTCTTGTAAGTTATGTCCTTCACCAGGAATATAAGCGGTAACTTCAATCTGGTTAGATAAACGAACACGTGCATATTTACGTAAAGCAGAGTTAGGTTTTTTAGGAGTCATTGTCCCAACACGAGTACAAACACCACGTTTTTGTGGAGATAATACTCGAGTAGATTCGCGTTTTAGTGTATTGTATCCTCTATTTAACGCAGGTGACTCAGATTTTTTTGTTTTACTCTTACGAGGTTTACGTACTAATTGATTAATTGTAGGCATCTATTGTTTCCCTCCCTTTCCATAATTTCAAGTCCACACATCCAGACGTATCGCATCGGGTAAAAAATTATTAAATCGCATACCTATGCGATTTTTCTAGATGTTGATCTTTGCTTTTTTCTTTGAAATACTATCATCGATATGAACACGAGAATAGCGGCTTTCCAAATGAAAAGCACCTTTAGAATAATATCATTTTTTCTTATTCGTGTCAACAAATACTTATCTTTTAACTTCAAATAATTTTAGTTAAATATTTTTAGCAAAGGAGTAAGAAATTGTTCTTACTCCTTGCTAAATATTTTATTCTTCAGAAATATCTTCTTCCGAATTTTCATAAATCATTTCATTGTCTATTCCTACTAATTTAGGAGCCAGATCTGTATATAACTGGATTCCTGTACCTGCTGGAATTTGTTTACCAATGATAACATTTTCTTTCAAGCCAACTAGATCATCCGATTTTCCACGAATAACTGCATCTGTTAAAACGCGTGTTGTTTCTTGGAAAGATGCAGCAGATAGGAAACTGTTTGTTTCAAGTGCCGCTTTCGTAATTCCTAATAACACCGGACGAGCTGTTGCTGGTTGTCCACCTGACATTAATGTTTCTGTTACATGATCTTTGAAATCATGAATATCCATTAATTCGCCTGGTAAGATTTCAGTATCTCCTGGATCAAGGATGCGAATCTTTCGTAACATTTGACGTGCAATAACTTCTACGTGCTTGTCTCCGATTTCTACCCCTTGACTGCGGTAAGCATATTGAACTTCTTTTAGGATATATTCTTGAAGTTTTGAAACTCCACTTACAGCAAGTAATTCTTTTGGATCAATAGATCCTTCATTAAATGCATCCCCGCGTTCAACGGTGTCACCGACATCCACACGCATACGTGCATTTCTTGGCAACTTGTAAGAGCGTGTATCTGTAAGACCTTTTATTGTAATTTCTTTTTCATTTTCTTCTGGATTTTCTTCAATAGATTCAACGATACCTGTAACTTCTGAAATAGTCGCTTGACCTTTAGGATGGCGTGCTTCAAAGATTTCTTGAACACGAGGTAACCCTTGAGTAATATCGTCCCCTGCAACTCCACCAGTATGGAATGTACGCATAGTTAATTGAGTTCCTGGTTCACCGGTAGATTGAGCAGCAACGATTCCTACTGCTTCTCCTACTTCAACTTCACGTCCTGTCGCTAAGTTTCTACCATAACATTTACGGCAGACACCATGGCGAGTGTTACATTTATAGACGGAACGAATAGAGATTTCTTTATATCCTGCACGAACGATATCACGTGCAATATCTTCAGTAATCATTTCATTTTCGCCAACAAGAACTTCACCAGTTTCTGGATTTAGTACTGTTTGACGAGAATAACGACCGATAATTCGTTCTTCTAAGGTTTCAATTTCTTCGTTGCCTTGCTTCAACTCGCGAGCAACAATTCCACCCTCAGTCCCACAATCATCTTCACGGACGATAACATCTTGAGAAACATCGACCAAACGACGAGTAAGATATCCAGAGTCTGCGGTCTTCAATGCCGTATCCGTCATTCCTTTACGAGCTCCGTGAGTAGAAATGAACATCTCTAAAACAGATAAACCTTCACGGAAGTTTGACGTAATCGGCAACTCCATAATCTTTCCACTTGGGCCCGCAATTAGACCACGCATACCTGCTAATTGGGTAAAGTTTGAAATAGAACCACGAGCTCCTGAGTCACTCATCATGTAAATATTGTTTTCACGGTCTACGGAAGTTGCTAGTTCATCTTGAATAACATCTCGAGCTTCTGTCCAGATATCAATAACATTTTGGTAACGTTCATCTTCTGATATTAACCCTCTTCGATGAGTAGCGTTGATTCGATCAACTTTTGCACTAGCCTCTTCTAAGAGTTCTTCTTTATCTGCAAGAATAGGAATATCAGCAATTCCCACTGTTATCCCTGATTTAGTTGAATACTCATAACCTAAATTTTTCATGTTATCCAACATTTCGGATGTTTGAGCAACCTGGAATCGCTTGAAGACTTCAGCAATGACATTTCCTAAGTCTTTTTTCTTAAATGGATCTACTGGTTCTTGATTTTTAATATGCTCTTTAATATTTGTACCATATGGAACAAAATACTTATCTGGTGTCTGAACTTCTAAATTATTTAAAGTCGGTTCATTCAAATATGGGAATTCTTTCGGCATAATATTATTAAAGATTATTTTTCCAACGGTTGTAATTAAATACTTATCTTGTTGTTCTTCAGTAAAGCGTTTATTTGGCAAGTCAACAGTTTGGATCGCGATACGTGAATGTAAATGAACATATCCTGTTTTGTAAGCTTGGAAAACTTCTTCTGGTGTAGAAAAAGCCATCCCTTCCCCTTCTGCTCCAGCTCTTTCAAGTGTTAAATAGTAGTTTCCTAAAACCATATCTTGAGAAGGTGTTACGACTGGTTTACCATCTTTAGGGTTCAAAATATTTTGTGCACCAAGCATTAAGATTCTTGCTTCAGCTTTTGCTTCTTCACTTAAAGGAACGTGAACGGCCATTTGATCCCCATCAAAGTCTGCATTATAAGCCTCACAAACTAATGGATGTAGACGGATTGCTTTTCCATCAATTAATACTGGTTGGAAAGCTTGAATTCCTAAACGGTGAAGTGTCGGTGCTCGGTTTAAAAGGACTGGATGTTCTCGAATTACATCTTCCAGTACTTCCCAAATTTCTTCATCCAATTGTTCTACTTTACGTTTTGCGTTCTTAATATTTGTCGCAATTTCACGAGCAACTAGTTCACGCATGACGAATGGCTTGAACAATTCAACAGCCATTTGTTTTGGTAACCCACATTCATACATTTTTAATTCAGGTCCTACAACAATAACAGAACGTCCTGAATAATCGACACGTTTACCGAGTAAGTTTTGACGGAAACGACCTTGTTTTCCTTTCAACATATGAGAAAGAGATTTTAATGGACGATTTCCTGGTCCAGTTACCGGACGACCACGACGACCGTTATCGATTAAGGCATCTACCGCTTCTTGCAGCATACGTTTTTCATTTTGAACGATAATATGTGGTGCATTTAAATCCAATAGTCTTTTTAGACGATTATTACGATTGATTACACGTCGATATAAATCATTCATATCACTTGTCGCAAAACGGCCACCATCGAGTTGAACCATAGGTCGTAACTCTGGTGGAATAACAGGAAGAACATCCATGACCATCCATTGTAATTCGTTTCCTGACATAGCAAATGAATCCATAATGTCTAATCGACGGATTGCCCGAGTACGTCTTTGTCCTGTTGCAGTGAGTAAGAATTCTTTAAGTTCTTTAATTTCTGCTTCTAAATCTACATCATCTAATAACAACTTAATGGCTTCTGCTCCGACTTCAGCACGAAATGCATTGCCATATTCTAGACGAGCATCACGATATTCAAATTCATTTAGTAATTGTTTTTTCTCAAACGGTGTATCACCAGGTTCGATAACTACATAAGAAGCATAATAAATGATTTCTTCTAAAGAACGCGGACTCATATCTAAAATAAGTCCTAAACGACTTGGGATTCCTTTGAAGTACCAAATGTGTGTAACAGGTGTAGCTAGTTCAATGTGACCCATACGTTCACGACGAACTTTCGAATTAGTTACTTCTACACCACAACGGTCACAAACAATTCCTTTATAATGAATACGACGGTATTTCCCACAAGCACATTCATAATCTTTAGTTGGACCAAAAATACGTTCGCAGAACAAACCGTCTCGTTCTGGTTTTAGTGTACGATAGTTGATGGTTTCTGGTTTTTTGACTTCTCCATATGACCATTCACGGATTTTATCAGGAGAAGCAATAGAAATTTGTACATGATTAAAATTATTTACGTCAATCAAGGGGGCAAACCTCCCTTTTATGATTTTTTGAACTGCCCTCTGTTCATTTATGTACCATTAAAAGAAAGCAACTTAAAAAGGTTTGTTTATTCTTTAAAACGAATAAACATGAGACTGTTGCTTTCTATAATGGCTACACAAAAATATTATAAGCTTTTATTCTTGAACTTCTGCTTCTTTAGCTGCTTCAGCTTCTCGCTTTGCATCTTCTTTTCTTTTGATTTCTTCTAGAGAATCTACAGTGTTAAAAGTATCATCCTCGTCGCCAGTTTCTAATTCAATGGAGTGATTTTCTACATCCATTACTTTCATATCTAAACCTAGCGCTTGCAATTCTTTAACAAGAACTCGGAAGGATTCTGGTACACCCGGTTTTGGAAGAGGTTCTCCTTTAACGATGGCTTCGTAAGTCTTCACACGTCCTTCAACGTCATCAGACTTGTAAGTTAAGATTTCTTGTAGAGTATATGAAGCACCATAAGCTTCTAAAGCCCACACTTCCATCTCTCCGAAACGTTGACCACCAAATTGAGCTTTTCCTCCAAGTGGTTGTTGAGTAACTAATGAATAAGGACCTGTTGAACGGGCATGCATCTTGTCATCCACCATATGGGATAATTTCAAGAAATACATTACACCAACGGATACTTTATTATCAAATTCCTCGCCGGTACGGCCATCGTATAAAACAGTCTTCCCGTCACGATCCCAACCAGCTTCTTCTAAAACGTCCATAATGTCTTCTTCAGTTGCACCGTTGAATACTGGGGTTGCAAAGTGAACGCCCAATTGACGAGCTGCCATTCCTAAGTGTAGTTCAAAGACTTGTCCTATATTCATACGTGAAGGAACTCCTAGTGGATTCAACATAATGTCCACTGGTGTACCGTCTGGTAGATATGGCATGTCTTCTTCCGGAAGAATTAAAGAGACAACCCCTTTATTTCCATGTCGTCCAGCCATTTTATCTCCTACACTAATCTTACGTTTTTGAGCAATATATACTCGGACAAGATCATTAACACCTGCAGATAACTCATCGCCATCTTCTCGTTTGAAGATTTTTACTTCATTTACAATTCCCCCACCACCATGTGGTACACGTAGAGAAGAATCACGAACTTCCCGTGCTTTTTCTCCGAAAATTGCGTGCAATAGTTTTTCTTCTGCAGATTGTTCAGACATTCCTTTTGGTGTGACTTTACCGACTAGAATATCTCCATCACGAACTTCAGCTCCTACACGGATAATTCCATTTTCGTCTAAATTTTTCAATGCGGCATCACCGACATTAGGAATTTCACGGGTAATCTCTTCAGGGCCTAATTTAGTATCTCTAGCTTCTGATTCATATTCTTCGATGTGGATAGAAGTGTAAACATCATCTTTAACGAGACGTTCACTCATAATAACCGCATCTTCAAAGTTATAACCGTCAAAAGTAGTGAAAGCAATTAATGGGTTTTTACCTAAAGCTATTTCACCTTGTTCCATAGCTGGTCCATCCGCTAGAATGTCCCCTTTTTCTACTTTTTCACCTTGATTAACAATTGGTCTTTGATTATATGATGTTCCTGAGTTTGAACGTTGGAACTTAAACACATGGTAATGATCGATCATACCATTTGATTTTTTTATTTTTATATTTTCAGCGTCTACATAATCAACGACTCCTGATTCTTTCGCAACGATTGCAGACCCTGACCCTTTAGCTGCCGTATTTTCAATTCCTGTACCAACTAATGGAGCTTCAGGATTTAATAATGGAACGGCTTGTCGCTGCATGTTTGCCCCCATAAGTGCACGGTTGGAGTCATCATTTTCTAAGAAAGGAATACTTGCAGTTGCTACAGAAACTACTTGTTTTGGAGAAACGTCCATATAGTCAATTTGGCTGACAGGCACTTCTTCGTTGTCATCTCGTCGACGAGCTAAAACTCGATCTTCGACAAATTGGTCATTCTCATCCAGCAAAGAGTTTGCTTGTGCGATAGTATATAAATCTTCTTCATCCGCAGTTAAATATTCAATTTCATCGGTCACTTTACCATTTTTACGATCTACTTTACGATAAGGTGTTTCGATAAAACCAAATTTATTTATTTTTGAATAAGTGGACAAACTGTTAATTAATCCAATATTTGGTCCCTCAGGTGTTTCAATTGGACACATACGGCCATAATGTGAATAATGAACGTCACGTACTTCATAGCCAGCACGTTCACGTGTTAATCCACCAGGTCCTAATGCAGAAAGTCGACGTTTATGAGATAACTCACTTAACGGATTGACTTGGTCCATAAATTGAGATAATTGAGAAGAGCCAAAAAATTCTTTTACAGAAGCAACTACCGGACGAATATTGATTAATTGTTGTGGAGTTGTTGTGTCAGTATCTTGAATAGACATACGTTCACGCACCACTCGTTCCATACGAGAAACCCCAATACGGTATTGATTTTGTAGTAATTCACCCACTGAACGAATTCGACGATTTCCTAAATGATCAATATCATCAATTTCTCCAAGGCCTTCTAATAAACCAAAGTAATAACTAATTGACGCAATCACATCTTCAGGTAACAACCATTTTTTATTTTCTTCTGGTTCGCCATTTCCTATAATGTTTACTATTTGTTCTGCGTCTTTTTTAGAATAAACTTTAACCATTTGAACGTTCATAGGCTCTGTAACCACAGCTTCATCAGATGGAGTTAATGTGACATCTAATAAGCCATTATCAATATGAGGAGCTATTTTCTCTATAATATCATGATTAATTACAGTACCTTCTTCAACTAAAATTTCACCTGTTTCAGGATCAACAAGCGTCTCAGCTAAAGTTTGATTTAGTAAACGAGTTTTAATATTTAATTTTTTATTTAATTTATAACGGCCCACATAAGCTAAATCGTATCTTCTCGGATCAAAGAAACGAGTATTCAATAAGCTTCGTGAAGAGTCTGCAGTTTTAGGCTCTCCTGGGCGTAAACTTTCATAAATATCTTTTAATGCTTCTTCTACACGAGAATCAGCTGGATTTTTATGAATGTCTTTTTCTAATGTTCCTTGCATTGCTGCATTGTTACCAATGAGATCAATTATTTCATCGTCTGATCCAAAACCAAGTGCTCGAATGAAAGTCGTTAAAGGTAATTTACGTGTACGATCAATTCGTACATTTAATAATCCTCTTGTATCTGTTTCAAATTCTAACCATGCACCTCGGTTAGGAATCATTACTGCACTAAATCCTTCCCTACCATTCTTTTCAACTTTTGGACTGAAATAGACTCCTGGAGAACGCACTAATTGTGAAACCACTACACGTTCTGATCCATTAATAATAAAAGTTCCTTGCTCTGTCATCAAAGGTAAATCACCAAAGAAAACTTCTTGCTCTTTTATTTCGCCTGTTTCATTATTTACTAATCGTAGTTTTACATAAACGGGTGTTGAGTAATTTGCATCGTGTTCGCGTGCTTCATCAACCGAATATTTTGGTTCGTCAAATGAATAATCCAAAAAATCTAAGGATAAGTTTCCAGAAAAATCATCTATCGGAGAAATATCCTGGAATAATTCTTTCAAACCATCGTCTAAAAACCACTGATAAGAGTCGGATTGAATCTCAATCAAATTGGGAATTTCCATCACTTCACGAATTCTGGAAAAGCTTCTACGAACTCGTTTTTTACCATAGTGAACTTCATTACCTCGCACTCTATTCACCTCTCATTGATTTCACTGATTGTTAAAACACAGGTAGCTTTTCAGAAAGACAGTCAACATTCGAAATGATCATATTACAAATATTACAAAATCATTTCAATTAGTTAACAAATGACTATTTATTCTGATTTTAAGCAAAAAAATAACAAAAGAAATGTGTATTCATTAAATCCACAATGTCTTTTGTTTTCCCCAAAGTGTGTCTGGACAATATTTCAGAACACTTTTACCAATATTTCCAACAATATAGCGTTCATATATTATAGGGCATCATTTTTATAATGTCAAGCAATTATTCTAAATCATTTTCATTTTTATTGCAACCTTTTTCATTGAAAAATATAATCCTTTTGAATAATTTTTAAGATATATTTTATTTTTTAGCAGACAACCGTTTTTTTGCATTTCTACTTTAATTTTATTGACTTCTTTGATAATCTAAAGAGTGACTGTTTCTTTTTATTTTGAGAAACAATTATAGATTAAGAACATATCAAATAAGGAGGAAAATATGAATAAGAAAGATGATTCACAACAAATGTCAGGAGCATTAGGGTGGATAGAAAAAGTCGGAAATAGATTACCTCATCCGGTTGTATTATTCATTTTATTGGCAACTTTCATTATTCTTTTATCACACATTTTAGCTTCACTCGGAGTAGAGGTTACCTACTTTAATAGTACAGAACAAGAATATGTGACTGTAGAAGCTATTTCTTTATTAAATGCGACAGGAATTAACCATATCTTTAACTCAGCTGTTGAAAACTTTACAGGGTTCGCCCCTTTAGGAACCGTTCTTGTGGCGATGTTAGGAGTCGGTGTCGCTGAGTGGACAGGTTTAATTTCTGCATCAATGAAAAAGTTACTTTCAAATATTCCAAACGGTCTATTATCTGCTGCAATTGTTTTTGCAGGAATTATGTCTAACATCGCTTCTGATGTTGGTTACGTTGTTATTGTTCCTTTAGGTGCTATGATATTCGCAGCAGCTGGACGACATCCAATTGCTGGATTGACTGCTGCTTTTGCAGGAGTTTCCGCTGGCTTTTCAGCGAATTTACTTCCTGGTCCTTTTGACGCATTATTAGTGGGAGTCGCAAATGAATCATTAGCTTCATCAGGAATTCATTATGAAATGTCAATAACAGCAAATTGGTACTTTTTAATTGCTTCTACTATTCTTTTGACGATTGTAGGAACCCTTATAACCGACAAAATCATTGAGCCACGACTTGGTGAATATACCGGAAGTTATCGTCCAAGTGACGAACCTTTAACAAAGCAAGAATTAAAGGGATTAAAAAATGCGCTAATCGTCCTTGTTATCTATGTAGCGATTATGGCTTACTTGATGTTTGGTCCTAACGCTTTATTCCAATCATTTGACGAAACAACTGGCGAACTTTCTTTAAGTACCTTTTTAAGCAGTGGACTTCTTTTCGCATTATTCCTTTTATTTACTTTGCCCGGTTTAGCTTACGGAGTAACTATAGGTAAAATAAAAAATTCTAATGATTTCGTCGAAGGAATGACCGAAGCAATGAAAACAATGGGTAGTTATATTGTCTTATCTTTTTTTGCTGCTCAATTGATTAATTATTTTGATTATTCAAACATGGGAACCATTCTAGCAACATCTGGAGCAGATTTTTTAAAATCTATTCATTTAGTCGGTTTGCCCCTTTTACTTGCTTTCATTTTATTAACAGCTTTTATTAATTTATTTATGGGGTCTGCTTCTGCAAAATGGACGTTATTATCTCCAATCTTTACACCGATGTTTTATGAGTTGAATATAGCACCTGAAGCTACACTCATGGCCTATCGTATCGCAGATTCGACTACTAACATCATTTCACCGTTAATGAGCTATTTTGCTATGATTTTAGTCTTTATGAAAAGATACGATGAAGATTCTGGGATTGGTACACTTATTTCAATCATGATTGTTTATTCAGGAATCTTTCTTGTAACCTGGACTTTATTATTTTCTATTTGGTATTTACTAGGATGGCCACTTGGACCCGGAGCTCCAATTGTTTTTTAAATAGAATAGAAAATAGTTAACCAAAAGCAAGACAAAATTAAAAGAGTTATTTAACAAACATCGGCTTCTTAAAGCCAAACCGTTAAATAACTCTTTTTTTATTCAAAAAAATCCGCTACTTTAAATCTTTCGTTGAAGCCAATACCCAATATCCTTTTTCTAACGCCACTCTCTTTACATTTCCAAAAACGTCTTCCATTTTTTTTCGTGCACTTGGAGCACCTTGTTTTTTTTGAATCACTATCAATAGGCTCCCCCCAGGCATCAAATAATCATGAGCTTCTTCTAAAATTTGATGAACCACTTTTTTCCCCGCTCGGATCGGAGGGTTGGAAATAATTCCTGCAAACTGATGATTTTCTACCTGCTCGAATAAATTCGAAGCATAAATCTCCACATTTTCAATCGTATTTATTTTAGCGTTCTCTTTAGCTAAAAGGATAGCCCGCTCATTGATATCTACCATTTCAATTTGACGATTAGGGAAAGCTTTGGCCAAATATAAACCAATCGGCCCATATCCACAGCCCATATCCAACAAGTCTCCCTCAGGAAAGGATACATTCTCTGCAGTTGCCATTAATACTTCAGATCCGAAATCCACACGTTTTTTTGAAAATACCCCCGCATCCGTCTCAAACAAAAACCTACGTCCTAAAAGGTCCACTTCAATCCTTTCACGATGACTTTCTGACGAAGGCTTTGACGAATAATAATGATCCATAACTTTTGCTCCTCTCCTGAAATACAAAATTCTTAAGTGCTTATAGTTTAACAAATTTTCTTGAGAATTCAATCCGCAGTATACATCCACTCATTTAGTTCCAAAATGACCTCATTTCAGCAAATACTTTACTAGACGTTCGTCCCATTACTCTTGAGGTAGAACTAAGTTAAGAATAACACCGACAATTGCACTTAACGCTGTTCCTGACAAAACTAATGGCCCAAGATCTAATACTGCACCACCCAAGCCAATGACTAACATCGCACTTGTGATAATTAAATTTCGTACCTTCGTAAAGTCGATTTGTTCATCAATCATTACTTTCAAACCATTACTTGCGATGACTCCATATAGAATAATAGACATTCCTCCAATAACAGCATTTGGAATTGTTGTGAGTAAAGCCGTGAATTTCCCAAAGAAGCTTAACATAATCGCAATAATCGCTGCATTTCGAATCACACTAGTAGAAGCAATTCGCGTTAAGCCAATAACTCCTGTATTTTCACCGTATGTTGTATTCGCTGGCCCACCAAAGAAAGCTGATACAAAAGTAGCTACTCCATCACCAGTTAATGTTGCAGCAAGACCAGGATCTTTTAAGAAATTACGTTCAGTGATTTTACTTAGAACCGTATGATCCCCAATATGCTCAGCAGCCGTTACCAATACCAAAGGTAAAAATGCCCAAGCTTCAGGACCAAAATATAGATGATATTCATTAAATAAATTTGTTTTAAAAGGAAGGTATAATTCGGGGAGACTAAACCAATCAGCTTCAATAATGGGTGTCACATCAACTACTCCAAGAAGTAAGGCGATAATGTAACCACCTATTATTCCAACTAGAAAAGGAATAATTCGAAGAAATCCAGTGGCTTTTGTATTGACAAAAGCAGTAATTAAGAAGGTACTTAAAGCGACAACAATTGTTCGCCATTCTGCATCGGAGACTAAACCAGCATTTTCCACCGCTGAACTGGATAAGCCTAAACCAATCACCATGATCATTGGTCCAATAACAATTGGAGGCAGTAAATGATCAATCCAATCCGTTCCAAATTTTGTAGAAATAAGAGCGATGATAACATATGTAAGACCCGCAATCATAATTCCAGTTTGAGAAGCACTGACATCTCCACCTAATTCATCCATAGCAATTTGCATTGCACCAATAAATGCAAAAGAAGATCCAAGATAAACAGGAACTTTCGATTTAGTAATCGTATGATAAATTAATGTACCTACACCACTCATCAACAACGCAACCGAAATTGGTAAGCCTGTTAATATTGGAACAAGTATAGTCGCTCCAAACATTGCAAAAATATGTTGAAAACTAAGCAATACTCCCTGCCAAAACTGCGGCTTCTCATCTACATCCAGCAATAACTTCTTCTCTTCAATCATTTTCTTCTCCCCCGATATCAATTTTTGCGCAAAAAAATAGAGCTCTTTTGATAGCAAAAGAACTCATGAGATAGTTATCTCTAGCTTAGAACAAATAAATATATGTACTGTAGAGATAATCTATTCAACACTTTTGACAACTACCTCTTTGGATGCCTATTTTGGCCTCCAAGATTTTTGCCTTGACTATAATATCAATTTATATTAAAAAACACAAGCAATATTTTAATTTTTCTTTAATTTCTTTTCGTTTAACCGATCTTGTGTTGAAGCATTCGCGATTAGAGCAATGGATATTGAAACCACCAATAAACTAGATCCTCCGTAACTTAACAAAGGAAATGTTACTCCAGTAATAGGAATCAAACCTGTCAGTCCCGCTAAATTTATTAAGGTTTGAGATAATAACATGCTTCCTACTCCAATATAAATTAAGCTATTGAAGCTATCTTTTGAACGACTTCCTAAATAGAAGGCGCGACCAATAATCATGCCTAAAGCTACTAAAATAGCTGTCACTCCTGCTAAACCTAATTCCTCTCCGATAATAGCCATAATAAAATCAGTATAAGGAAAAGGTAAATAGCCTGTTTTTTGTACACTATTTCCAATTCCTACTCCAAAAATTCTTCCTCTACTTAATGCATAATACGAATTAACTAGCTGATTTCCATAAGATTCGTAATAGCCAAAAGGATCCCATAAACCTAAAAAGCGATCATACCGATAACCCAAAATAGGAATACTATCCCCGAACTTATAAATAATGAATGTCAGTCCTCCAACAAGAAGTACTCCAAATAAAATGAAAGACAAACCATATTCTAAGGAAGCTCCACTAGCGGATAACATAGAAACAGTAATCAAGGCGATAATAATTGCCGTTCCTGTATCTGGCTCCAATAAAATCAAAAAGAAGATGGCCCCCACTAAAATACTAGGCTTCATTATAGTTTGTAAAAATTCAGATTCTAATTCTTTTTGATTTCTAGAAAAAATATACGCCAGATACCAAATCACAAAAACTTTTGCAAACTCAGCCGGTTGGAGGTTAAATACAGGCAGTGGAATCCACCGTCTTGCACCTAAACGTGCCGGAAGAAAAAATACAATCGTTAAAAGCGCAAAAATGACTACCGTTCCAAATAAAATAGTCTTTTTCTTTTTCAAAACTCGAAAAGGAAAAATATAAACAAAAAAAGCAATAAATAAGCTTATAAAAACAACGATTGATTGACGAACAAGATAATAATTCGGATTCCCAAATTCTTCTATTGCACTGTAATTACTTGCGGAATACACAGCAATAATACTAAATAAAATCAATACAATAAAGGGAATTACAATCCATTTATCTAATAATTTTAAACGTTCTTTTAACATCTCCATCTCCTTTCTAAAAGTTACTCTTTTAAAAATTATTTAACTCCCGAATGAAACTCTTCCCCTTCTCCTGAGAAAATATAAGAACGATGATGAAAACGCATCGACATTAACAATCCTACTCCCATCATATTTCCCAACAAAGCAGATCCTCCTTGAGAAACGAAAGGTAACGGAATCCCAGTGACCGGTAGTAAACCAATATTCATACCCACATTTTCTAATACATGAAACACTATCATCATGATAACACCTGTGGCGATATATGCATAAAATTCATTTTTTGTATCATAAACAATTTTTATCATATTATAAATTAAGACAAAATAGATAAAAATTAGAAAAGAGCCGCCCATAAATCCAAAGTTTTCAGTAATCGTCGTAAAAATCATATCCGATTCTCGTACGGGTACATACACTTCAGAAACCCCTAAACCTTTTCCGAAAACGCCACCCGAACCAATCGCTTTAAATGCTTGAGTGACCTGATAAGAGGAAGCTGTTGTATCTTGGTAGGGATCTAACCAGGTATGAATTCTTAAAATTTGATACTGCCCCACTCCTAAAACCTCAATTAAAAAGTCAGGATTATAAACAGCTAATAATAATACTCCAATCCCTAAGGATGAAACAATAATAACAATTGGCAAGAGAATTTTCCACTGAAAACCAGATAGTAATATTATTCCAGCTAAAATGGCTGCATATACTAAGGTTGTCCCTAAGTCATTTTGAGCCATTAATAAGACAAACGGCAAAACCGAGTAGAGAAGTAATTTTCCAAAAAGTAGAAAATCTGTCCGTACCGTTCGATCAATATTTTTTGAGTTGTGCAAGGTTACTGCCTTAGCTAACATAAGAATATAAGGGATTTTTACAAATTCTGAAGTCTGAAGAGTAAAATTAATCACCGGGATTTTAATCCAACTTTTTGCCCCCGTTGAAGCGGCTAGACTCCTGTCATATAAAAGGAGCGTAGCTACTAAAGCAACAATCCCCGCCCAGTATAGGTAATCTGTAATTTTCCATAGCTGCTCAGAGTCAAACAACATAATGACTGCCGCAGTACTTATCCCAACAATATACCAAATTAATTGCATAATGGTCATGCGTATAGACCCATCTTGTATCAAAACTGTCGTAGAGTATAAAGAAACCAGACCAATAATTGCAAGTATTAAAATACAAAGAACAATGCCATAATCGATTCGCGAGCTATTTTCATTGTTACTCTCCATTTATTTTCCCTCCTAGTAGCCTAAACAACTTTCATTTCT
>Ga0079225_10000578_pt1 | contig 19839 bp, 19 predicted proteins | sample Poulit2012_FD_76344 | JGI IMG/M metagenome (GOLD analysis project Ga0079225, IMG submission 76344) | Agricultural soil microbial communities from Georgia to study Nitrogen management - Poultry litter 2012 | ecosystem: Environmental > Terrestrial > Soil > Agricultural land | place: USA: Georgia... | reverse complement strand
TAATCCTCTGCTTGTCCATAACCTATGGTTCCACAAGGGGTATGGCTTGAATCACTGAATTTTTTTAAAACACGCATTCTAGTAGTGCCAATCAAGGCGTCGGAAGGAACTTCAATGTCAGCTGTATAAGTAGGGCTGCTTCCATCAGAGTCTTCAATCCATCCTAGATAGTATCTTTCATTAGCTTGATCAAATGTTCCATCTTGATTCCAATCAATATATACGAAAATATCATTGTCCCAGAATCCATTTGTATTACCTCTAAAAAGTAATTCGTATGTTGTTCCGGGACAAACCGTACCCACTAAATGAGTGAAATCTTCATGCGCTGGAGAGCCGTTTATTGCAGCGGAACTAATATTTTCTATACCAGCAAATTTTACATAGGTAATAGGTTCTACATCTGCACTGACGCTTACTGAACAGTATGGCGCAGGGAAAGTTTGTGAGAAGCCTATATTAGTACCTACAAGAAAAAAAAGAGTTAAATAAAACCAAATATTATTCTTCATTTGTAAAAAAGTTATCTTATATGGTACTAATGTAGAATAAATATTTATTTAATCATAATTATTATAAAAATTTTCATTGAAATTTATAAACTATCGTGAAAATGAAAATTTGTTTTAATTAAATAAAAAAACTTAGAAATAGAAATATTATATTTTAAAATTGTATTTTTGCTAAGGATTCAAATAAGTTATTCGTATTATGAACTTAAGAAAAGGAATGAGAGAAGAACCAAAGGTGTTTACCTTAGCTCTAAATGATATTTTGTTTATCTTACTGTTCTTCTTTTTGGTTATTGCAACTTTGGCTAATCCCAATGTTATCAAATTAAGCATTCCTAAAGCAGAGAGTGATACCAAAGCTAATCAAACAGTTGTGGTTTCGATAGATGCAAATCAAAAATTTTATATAGGTACTACGGAAGTAGATCCATTATACTTGCCTTGGGAAATTAGTCGATATATTGAAAATAGTCAAGATATAGAACCTACGATCGTTATCAATGCAGATCAATTAGCTACAGCAGATAATATAGTTACAGTTATGAAAGCTGCACAAGAATTAAAAGTTAGAACAGTATTAGCAGTCGATGAAGAATAAGAATCTATTTATGAAAAGTATTAAATTAAAAGATTTAGGTAGCATTGAATACAAAAAAGCTTGGGATTTACAAGAAGAGTTGTTACAAAAAGGATTAAATGTCAAGTCTTTACGCTTTAAAAATCCAGAAGCATTTGCCGATAGAACTATTGATAATTATCTTTTATTATGCACGCATCCTCATGTTTATACCTTGGGAAAAAGTGGCTCCATTGATAATTTATTAGTTAATCAAGATCAAATGGAAAAACTGGGCGTTCAATTTTATAAAACTAATAGAGGTGGTGATATCACCTATCATGGTCCAGGACAGCTTGTAGCTTATCCTGTTTTAGATTTAGAGCAATATGAAACGGACTTAAATAAATATATGCGTAATCTGGAAGAGGTTGTTATTCTTACTTTAAAAGAATTTGGTATTGAATCAGGAAGACTAGAAGGGTCTACGGGCGTTTGGCTTGATCCAGGAGTTGTAGGTAAAGAGCGTAAAATTTGCGCAATGGGAGTTCGTTCTAGTAGGTGGATAACTTTGCACGGATTGGCTTTGAATATGAATGCAGATTTGCAATTTTTTAATTTTATTATTCCCTGTGGTATCAATGATAAGGCAGTAACATCTATGGAAAAGGAATTAGGTGCTAAAGTGGATGAAGGTAAGGTTGCGGAAATATTTAAAACTAAATTTGAAGAGGTTTTTTCTTCTGTTTTAGTTTAATGCCTACCATAAAAAATCTTCCTAATTTAAGGTGTTAAAGATTGATGATTTGTACATCAATTTTTTGCGAATTCATAACCTTGGCAATTTCTTCTTCATTGGGATGAGTAAAAAATACTTGAGGAATAGCTTCTTTCTTTAATAAGGAAAAAAGGTTCTTTATTCTTTCTTGATCTAATTTTTCGAATATATCATCTAATAATAAAATTGCACTAATTCCATTTTGTAATAACCATTTCCATTGTGCAAATTTAAGAGCTAATAAAAAAGATTTTTTTTGCCCTTGAGAGGCAAATCTTTTGACGGGTTGTTCATTTATTAAAAATATCCAATCTTCTGAATGAATCCCCTTTGTTGTTCTTTTTAATTGCAAATCTGAAAACCGTTGTTTTTTATAATAGGAATCTAAGTTTTCTATATTGCTTTCAATGCAATCGTAAATAATATTAATTTTCTCTTCTGTATTTGCGATTTTTTCATAATAATATTGCACAATTTTCGGAAAATCATCCATAAATTGCATTCTCTTATTTATTATTACCTTGCTATGATTTGCTAATTGTGTATCGTAAACATCTAACAGCTCATTTTGTACAACAGAATAGTTGTTTTGTTTTAAATAGCCATTTTTTTGAGCATTTACTCTTTGGTAGGAAATTAAATTATGTAAATAGTCATTGTCTTTTTGTGCTAATATTCCATCTATAAACTTTCTTCTTAAATCACTACCGAAATTTAGAATGTTGATATCGTCAGGTGCAATCATTATTGCATGAAAATTACCTATATAGTCAATATTTTTATCGAGCTCTTTCCCATTTATCCACATTTGTTTTTTATTAAAATCATATCTACAGGTAGCATTCCAATCTTGGCTGTTTTTTTTCCACAAGGTATCTATTCGAAATCCTTCTTTTTCATAGAATACATTTTCTTTTTCTTTAAAAGTGAAGTAGCTTTTTGTGAAACAGCTGTAGTAGATAGCATCAAGAAGATTGGTTTTTCCTTTTCCATTATTGCCTGTAATTCCAATATAATCCTTGGTGAAACTAAAAGAATTATTCAGAAAAGATTTAAAGTGAATCAGAGATATTTTTCTTAACTTTGGCAAAATAATTATTCTTTATTTTAAAACATGCAATATAAATCATTATAGCCTTAATACAATGAGTTTTTAAATTGTTTTCAAACTATTGTAATTTGTTATAAAGTTTTTATATTTTCGCACAAATTTATAAATCGTGAAAAAGTTTGGAAAAGAAATATACTTAGAATGGTATGAGTCCATGTTATTACAGCGTCGTTTTGAAGAAAAAGCGGGCCAACTTTATGGAATGCAAAAAATTCGTGGATTTTTACATTTATATAATGGTCAAGAAGCTATTTCTGCTGGAATGATGTCTGCTTTACGCGAGGATGATAATATTATAACTGGTTACCGAGATCATGGTCTTGCCCTAGCTAAAGGAATGTCGGCTAATGAGTGTATGGCAGAGTTGTTTGGAAAGGAAACAGGCTGCACTGGTGGTAAAGGAGGATCTATGCACTTTTTCTCAAAGAAACACAGATTTTTTGGTGGTCATGGTATTGTAGGAGGTCAAATTGGTTTAGGTGCTGGTATCGCATTAGCAGATTATTATAAAGAAAATGACAGAGTAACAGTTACTCTATTTGGAGACGGTGCCGCAAGGCAAGGGATGTTGCACGAAGTTTTTAACTTAGCAGCAATGTGGAATCTTCCAGTTATTTTTATTTGTGAAAATAACCATTACGCAATGGGAACCTCTGTGGAACGCTCTACTGCAGGATTGGAAATTTATAAATTAGGCGAACCGTATGGAATTCCTTCAGAGCAAGTAGATGGAATGAAGCCTGAAAATGTACACAAAGCTATTGAAAAAGCAGCGAAAAGAGCAAGAGATAAAAAGGGTCCTACGTTTTTAGAAATTCAAACCTATAGATATTATGGACACTCTATGAGTGATCCTCAAAAATATAGATCAAAAGATGAATTAGCAGATTATAAAAAGAAAGATCCAATTGAAACTACCTTAGCAACCATAATGAAGAATAAATGGGCAACAAAAGAAGAAATTGATGCTATTAAGGATAAGGTAAAACAAATTGTGGATGAATCTGTGAAGTTTTCTGAAGAAAGTGACTTCCCTTCTGATGATCAGGTGTATGAAAATATATATGTACAAGAAGATTATCCATTTATTAAAGATTAAAAAATAATTCAAAAAATAAACTTAAAATTTTATGGCTTCAAATAAAGAAAAATCTTTCAATCAAGAAAAAGGTTTAAAAGTTTTAATAACTGTTTTGGCAGTTGCTTTAATTATTGGCGGTGGATATTTTGCTTACCAAGAATGGATCGTTAAGCCAAAGTCGGAAAAAGCCGCTTCTGCTATGGTAGATGTGGAACGCTTTTTTGAAAACCAACAATATGAAGAAGCAATTAATGGTGATGGTCAAAACAGAGGAGCTTTAGCAATTATCTCAGACTACGGGAATACTAAATCGGGAAATCTAGCACGTTATTATGCAGGAATGAGTTTTTTACATTTGGGAGAATATGAGGAAGCAATTAAACATTTAGATGCCTATAAAAAAATGTCAGGCACTGTGTTACAAGCTTTAGCAGAAGGAGGAAAGGGAGATGCTCATTTAGAGTTAGGGCATAATGATAAAGCTGAAGCTGCTTATAGAAAAGTAATTAATTATAAAGATGAATTAGTATCTCCAATTTATTTATTCAGATTAGCGATGCTTTTAGATCAAAAAGATCAAAAAGACGAAGCGGTTAAATTGCTAAAAGAAATAAAATCTGATTACCCTTTAAGCGTTCAAGCTCAAGATGTGGATAAATATTTAGGATATTTGGGCGGGCTTGATTAATATTTAGTATTTTTTTAAAAATGTTTTATTTATTCAATGCTTTAATTAAATTTGGGAAATAAATAGGGAGTTTAAAATTTGATTATATGAAAAAACAAATATTGTCTTTTGTCGCTTTGATTATTTTGTGTGTTTCAGGATCAGTTTCTTTCGCACAAAGTCATTTCTATAAAAATGCCTACAAATTTAGAAATAGTGGAGCGTATGACAAGGAAACAGCATTGTTGTCTGTAGCTTATGGGGTATTGGATTTTCAGCATGGTTTTAAAGAAAAAGATTTTAAAGCCGATGGGAATTTAGGACCTTTTTATGCACAGTTAGAAAAAGCAGTAATGGAGGAGCTAGGTATAGGATTTAAAATGGCTGCAGGCTTTACTTATGGTGATTATCATGGTTTAAATCATTTTAATACCACTAACCTTGCCTTAGGCGTTCACGCTATATATCATTTTAATAAATTTATTCCTTGGGAGTTTTTAGATGTATACGCTGGTGCAGGCGCAGGAGTTCGATATAATATATTGTCCTTCGAAAGAAATATTGTAGATGATGGTAAAGATGAAATTAAAGTATTTCCAGAAGCTTTTGTTGGGGTAAGATACTATTTTATTCCACAATTAGGAGTTTTTGTTCAAGGAGGATACGATGGCTTTAGCTCTTTACAAGCCGGTTTGACATTTAGATTATATTCTAATAATTAAGAAAAAAGACAAAAGTTTAAAGAAATCCTTTTTAAACAGTGAAATTTTCTTAATTTCGCAATACATTAATAAAAATAAATCATGCAAGAATACGGTATAAAAAATCCTTCTGCTAAATTAACACCAGAAGGATTAAATGTCGCAATTGCACATTGGAACCTTAGCCCTGAAGAATTAACACAAAAAAGTGTAGAGCTTAATCAAGGAGTTTTAAATGATTCAGGAGCTTTAGCTGTTGATACTGGAAAATTTACTGGGAGATCACCTAAAGATAAATTTACAGTAATTGATGATATTACAAGAGATACAGTAGATTGGGGAGCAATTAATATCCCTATGGAACCTGAGGTATTTGATAAATTATACAATAAGGTATGTGATTATTTAAAAGATAAAGAAGTTTGGGTAAGAGATGCTTATGCATGTGCAGATCCAAAATATCGCTTAAACATTCGTGTAATTAATGAAGAGCCTTGGGCAAATCTATTCTGTAATAATTTATTCTTAAGACCAACAGAAGAAGAGATTCTAACGCAAGAGCCTGATTGGCATATCATTCAAGTGCCATCTTTCCTAGCCGATCCTGAAGTGGATGGAACAAGGCAAGGTAACTTCACAATAGTTAACTTTACCAAAAAGGTAATTTTAATAGGTGGTTCAGCTTATACTGGAGAAATGAAAAAAGGCATTTTCGGAGTACTGAACTTTATTTTGCCAAATAATCATAATACTTTATCCATGCATTGTTCAGCTAATGAAGGTGAAGAAGGTGATGTAGCATTGTTCTTTGGATTAAGTGGTACAGGAAAAACAACTTTAAGTGCTGATCCTAATCGTCCTTTAATAGGAGATGATGAGCATGGATGGGCTGATGGATCTATCTTTAATTTTGAAGGTGGTTGCTATGCTAAATGTATTGATTTGAGTGAAGAGAAAGAACCTCAAATTTATGCTGCTATTAAAGAAGGAGCATTATTAGAAAATATTTCTTTTTATCCAGGTACTAATAAAGTAGATTATTCTGATGCAAGTAAAACAGAAAATACACGTGTAGCTTATCCAATTGAGCATATTAAAAATGCAAAAAAACCGTCTTACGGTGGTAATCCTAAGAATATTTTCTTTTTAACTTGTGATGCTTTTGGAATTTTACCTCCAATTAGTAAGCTATCTAAAGGACAAGCAATGTACCATTTTTTAAGTGGTTATACTGCAAAAGTTGCTGGAACTGAGGTTGGAATTACAGAGCCACAAACAACGTTTTCTGCTTGTTTTGGGCATGTGTTTTTACCTTTACATCCAACCAAATATGCTGAATTATTAGGAGAAAAATTGATTGAACATCCAGAGGTAAATGTTTGGTTGGTTAATACAGGTTGGAGCGGTGGTCCTTATGGAGTCGGTGAAAGAATGAGTTTAAAACACACTAGATCCATGATTGGTGCTGCTATGAAAGGAGAATTAGATAATGTGGAATATGAAACACATGATGTTTTTGGTGTTGCATTTCCTAAAGAGGTGCCTAATGTACCAAGTGAGATTTTGAACCCGAGAAATACTTGGGAAAATAATGAAGAGTATGATAATAAAGCTATTGAGTTGGCAAGCTTATTTGTAAAGAATTTTGAAAAATATGCTTCAGAAGCAAATGATGAAATTCTTGCAGCTGCACCTAAAACTGAATTAAATGTTTAGTAAATACTTGTTTTAAAAATTAGAAAGTGCTTAACTTTGAAAGTTAAGCACTTTTTTTATGAAAAATATATCGATTGCTCTTTTTCAGTTGAATAGTAAACTTGATTCTTTAAATCAAAAATTAGAAATTGAAGAGTACTTAAATCAAGTTGCTTCGAATACTGCAATTATTTTATTGCCAGAAATGTTTTTACAAGGCCCCTATAAAGCATTTGAAAATATAGAGAATGAAAATGAAAGTTTGAATTTTCTTATAAAAATGGCCAAAAAGTATAAAAAGATTATTATTGGTTCTGCTTTAACTCAAGTGAATTCTAACAATAGAAATAGAGCCTACGTGGTTTATCCAAATGGTAATTATGCTTTTTATGATAAGAAAAAAATGTTTGGTAAAGAAAAAGGATTATTGAAAGAAGGAGATAAGCATTTGATTATTCAAGTGAATGGGTGGAAAATCCTGATTTTGCTGTGTTATGATCTTCGCTTCCCTGAATGGAGTAGAATGAATAAGCAGGAATATGATGCTATTATATATTTAGCTCAATGGCCCGATAAAAGAATTGATGCTTGGAATACTCTTTTAAAAGCTAGAGCGATTGAAAATTTATCTTATGTAATAGGTGTTAATGGTTCTGGAGGGGATTATCCTGGAAAAAGTCAAGTTGTTGATCCAGAAGGTAATAAAATACTCGATTTAGAAAATGATATAACATGGAAAGAAATCACTTTAAAATTTAAAAATTTAATAAGGATTAGAGAAGATTTGCCTTTTCTTAAGGATAGAGATAATTTTGTTTTATTAAATCAAAATTTTTCTGATAGGGAAGAATAATTGGAGATTTTTTTAAATCATGATAAGTAATATTTTCATTTTGTAGTTTTTCAATTAAATGAGTTTTCTCATTTGAATAGGGGAGATGTAAAATTAGAAATACATCGTTTATTGCATTTAAATCAAAGTCTGTGTTTTCAATTACAATAAAACGTGCATTGTTATTCTCTTTTTCTAATTCTGAAATACTGATTTTATCCCATTTGTTCCAATTGCTAATATGATAATTTTTAATTGAATAGGCTTTTAAAAATGGCGAAACATCGTAATTTTCAAAGTTGGGATTATCTTCTTCAGAATATATTGTGAAACCAGATATTTGATGTTTTATAAATATTTCTAAAGTTCCCTTATTTTCCTTTATGTAAATAAAATCTTCTGTTTTCTTTTTCTCTTCTTTATAATTGTAATCAGTGAAAAATACTAATAAAATACCATAACTTATTATCCAATACTTTCTTTGTTTAGATATAAGTGCTAATATTAAACTTATGATTATAAGGTATAATAGCGACATTTGTAATATATCAATGACTATACTTTGGAATCCTTTTGGTGTGTAAGTACTAAAGGATTGTATACTTAAATAAAAATATTTTGTTATAAAAGAAAGAGCTTGTGCTATACATATACTTATTATTGGAGCAATAAAATAGAAAATAATTAGTATGAAGCTTCCACTAAGTAATAAGAAACTGTAAATTACTGCTGGTATGTTAGCTAGAATTACAAATATGGGAATATTATTAAAATAATATAATATTAAAGGAAGGACAAGTATTTGGACACTGAAGCTTACACTTATTATTTCCCATAAATACTTAAAAACTTTATTCGAGGGTTTCCATAAATTTTGAATACTATTTTGAAATAATAAAATGGATAAAACTGCAAGAAATGATAACTGAAAACCTAAATCTTCCAACCACACAGGGTTGAATAAGAGCATAAGAATGGCTGTTAAGAATAAATTATTTATTGAGTATCCCGTTCTGTTTAGGAATAATGATATACTTGATAAAGTAAACATTAAACATGCACGAATTGCTGAGGGTGGAAAATCGGTTAAGTATACATAAAACCACACCAGAATAATAGCTAATACTTGCAAAGCATATTCTAACTTTTGATTTCTTATGTAGGGTAATAAAACTAAAAGAAAACCACAAAGTATAGAGACATGCATTCCAGATATTGCTATTATATGTGCAACTCCTGTTTTGCTAAAATGATTTCGTAATTCTGAACTCATATTTGTTCTATCATTTAAAATCACAGCTTGAACTAAAGAAAGGCTTGTTTTATCTTCAATTGATTCTGTTAGTATAAAATGGATTTTATTTCTAATCTTTATTATAATTGGTTCCTTTATATTGGATTCTTGATGTCTTAATATAGCTTTAGGATATAAGAAAATTTGATGTGAGAAGCCTTGTGTCTGCATATATTTCTTATAATCAAAGTGATATGGAGTAATGGCATTATTAAACTCTTGAAATCTGGTATCTATAATAATCGTATCTCCAAATAGTAATGGATTTTTATTTTCTTTTTCTAGATAATACATAATTGCATTTCCTTGAGTTGCAATCCAATTATTATTCTTTTTAACTCCAAGAACACGAACTTTATAAGCATATGATTTTTCTTTTTTCTCTCCTTGATTTAATATCTTAAGCGCGATTTTTTGATTTTTATTTTCTTCAATATAGTTGGTATATAAATTCTCTTTATTACTATGGGGATTGTTTTTCCGCCATACGGATCCAAATATTAAACAGAATAATAATAGCGTAATTTGAAATTGTAAATTCTTTTTATAAAGAATAAATAACAATATGAAGGGAGCTAAAAACAGTAATAAAAATATAGAAAATCTCCAATACAATTGCTCATAAAATGCCATCCCTGTTATGAGAGGAATAGCTATTCTTAATAATGGAAATTTAGAATTTCCAAAATAATCCCATATATCGAACTCTTTAGGCATTTCAATAAGTATTTATGAAGAGTGAATCTGGTCATTGAGCAATATGGATATATTTTACCAATAAATATAAAAATAAATAAATATTTATTAATAAGCAAGTAAATGATATGCTTTGTTTTAAATTTATTAATTTTGGTATCTATTTTACTAGAGGCTTTTTGAGAAGTGTATTTTTATATAAAAAAAGTTAAATGATTTATAATTTTCAAATAAAGGACTTATAGTTACGAGATTCATTAATTATGAACAAAAAGCAATAATCTATCTTTAGTACTTATAAATGCATATTATAATTCACTTTGAAGTATTTTTATTTTCTATTTCTAGTAAATTTTTTATTCTGTTTATTTCTTCTTCTTTCCTCTCTTTTTCTTTCACCTATTTCTGGAAAAAGCTTATTTTGTTCTTCTAGGTGTTCCACCCAATGCTCAATGCTCGAAGCATTTCCGATATGATAATCACCTACCTTAGTTCTTCTCAAGCCTGATAAATATGCACCGGTATTTAATTTTTGTCCTAAATCATGTGCGAAAGAACGAATATAAGTTCCGGTACTACAGTGTATTCTTAAATTTATTTGCCCTTTTTCCAAATCAATTTGAATTGGCTCTAAGGCATAAAAGTCTACAATTCTAGGATTCATTTTTACTTCTTTTCCTGCTCTTGCTAATTTATAGGCGCGAACTCCATCTTTTTTAATAGCTGAATGTGCTGGTGGGATTTGTTCTTGTTGGCCTAAAAATCCTTTTATGGTAGTAATAATTTCTTTTTTATTAAGGAAAGCCCATTCTTTGTGATTTTCTGGTTCTGTTTCTAAATCATAGGATGCAGTAGTTGCGCCCAATTGAATCTCGGCTATATATTCCTTGTCTTCTCTTTGTAAATATTGTATTTGTTTGGTCATCTTTCCTGTGCAACAAATAAGTAATCCTGTTGCTAAGGGGTCTAGAGTGCCACAATGGCCTATTTTTGTTTGAATTTGATATTTTAATTTATTTACTGCATCGAAGGATGTCCAATTTAAAGGCTTGTCAATCAATATAATTTGTCCTTCAACAATTTGTGCTAGGCTAGGAAGTGAATTTTTCATAAATGCAAAGATATTTATTGCAATCCAATTAAAAAAGCCCTGCCTTTTAGCAGAGCTTTTTTAATTCAATATAATTTAATTTCATTGAGTTTTTTAGCTTAAAACTTTGGACAAGCAAAGTTATATTTTCTGTTCATTACTTTATTAATAAATCCATTATACACTAAAGAAACTTCATATGCACCTTGATGACTTACTGATGTAGCTAAATTTGAAGTTGTTACATCAAAGGAAAATCCTATACTCATATTTGTCCATTCTAAACCAATATATGGAGCAAATGCATCTTTAAATCTATAAAAACCACCTAAATATAAAGCTGTGTTAGCTACATCGCTTCTATGTCCAGGATTTAAAACAAAACCTACAGCACCTCCTACTAAATATTCCCAAGCGGAACCTTGTTGTACATACATAGTACTAACATAGGTAGTGATATTTTCATTAACATCAAAAGATCCTCCTAGAAAACCAGCATAACGATAATTAATTCTTAAATCTATACCTTCTGCTGCTGTAGAGTTAAGAAATGTTTCTTCAGGTCTTGTTAAATGGTACATGGAAACACCACCATAGATAGTAGCATTTTCAGTTAATCTACCCGTATATAATAATCCTACATTAAAATCTGGATAGGTAATATCGTTGTTACTAAAATCTTCAGCTGTAACTTCTCTCATGTAATTAGGCATTGTAGGATCGAATTGATCTTCAAATACTAATTTTGAAAAATCTATAGTTTTTTGAACTAAAGCACCTTGGACACCAAGAGAAAGTGTATGTTCTTTATCCATTCCAAAAGATTTATGGTAAGCCAAGGAAATACCTAAAGTGGTATTTTGTAATCCACCGGTTCCAGCTCTATCAAACAAGCCTAAAACTCCTATACCTAAAGCATCACCTTCAGGTAATTTATTCTTTAACAAAGGCATGTCGTAGGCAATTGTACCTGTTATGTAAGGATTATTTGTTATTTGGTACCATTGAGTTCTGAAGTTTGCAGATGCTCTCCAGTCGCTGTCAATTAAACCTGTTTGAGCAGGATTCAAAGTCAGTGGTGATTTGAAATACTGCGTGAAATGGATGTCTTGAGCCTGAGCTCCAAAACCTAATCCAACTAATGTTAATATACCGAGTAAAACTTTCTTCATTGGAATCTATTTTTTCTAAATATGTTATCAAAAACGTGATTATATGCACAATATAGGTTTTAGATTGTATTAAAGCAATAAATCACAATAATTTTTTTTTTTTTTTTAGTATCTGAATTTTTCACCGTAAGCTAAATCGCCTGCATCGCCCAATCCTGGAACTATATAACCCTTTGCTGTTAACTCATCATCTATATCACCGGTCCATATATGCACCTCCGGAAATTTTCTACTTATTTTTTCCAGACCTTCGTTGCATGCTATGGCGGTAATTACATGAATATTGTTAAAGTTTGCTTCGTTTTTTAAACTTTCTATTGCTAAAAGCATCGAAGAGCCAGTAGCAATCATTGGATCTGTAAGAATTAAATCTTTTCCATCCATTTCAGGAATTGTTAAATAATGTTGTGCTATAGTAAAACTGCCATCTTTATGATATTTTCTAAATCCAGCAATAAATGCAGCATCTGCATGGTCGAAAAAATTTAAAACACCTTGATGTAAAGGGATTCCAGCTCTTAAGATTGTTGCTACAATAGGTTGTTTTTTTAATGTATAACAAGGATGAACCCCCATTGGAGTTTCTGTGTCTACCTTTGCATAGTCTAAGGTTTTACTAATTTCATAAGCAGCGACTTCTCCAATGCGTTCTAGATTCTTACGAAATCGTAAACGATCATTTTGGATGGAAATACTTCTTAATTCATGCATCCATTGCGATACTAAAGAATTGTTTTTACTTAAATTGTGAATCATTCAAATGAGTTTGGGTTAAATTTAGTTATAAATTTACTTATAATTAAATTTCTTTGGAAAATGAATATTATTTATTTTTGTATAACTATTAATATAGTCAGGATATGATGAAAAAAGGTTGGTTGGTTTTGTTTATAAATTGCATTTTGGTAATTACTTTTTGTTTTTCAAAAAGTGGGAATGCTCAATTAGTTAATGAACAAGTGCAACCGCTAAGTTATGATACTATTTTAGTTTCTATGACGGTTGTTGATGGAGATACTATGCCTATTCGTTATTTGAATATGGTAAATGTAAGAGAGTATTTAGATCCACAAAGAGAAGCAGAATTAAGACAATTGCGTTATAATGTAATGAAGGTGTATCCTTATGCTTTAATGGCAGCTGATGTTTTGCAAAGAGTGGATGATAGGTTATCAGTAATGTCAAAAAAAAGAGACAAGAAACAATACATTAAAGAGACGCAAAAAGCTTTGAGTGATCAATTTAAAGATGAACTGAAAAGTTTAACTATGACTCAAGGAAAAATTTTAGTAAAATTAATCAATAGAGAGACAGGTAGGGATACTTATGATGTCATTAAGCAATTAAAAGGTGGGTTAAATGCTCGAATGTATCAAACTACAGCTTTCTTTTTTTCGAATAATTTAAAGGCTGCTTATGATCCTTTTGGAGAGGATGAAGATATTGAAATGATTTTGGAAGATATAGAGCCTTATTTTAAAAAACAAAGAAGAAAAATAGAATTACCAAAAAAATAATATGCACAAAGTAGATATTTTAGCAATAGGAGTACATCCAGATGATGTTGAATTAGGATGCGCAGGAACCATAATCAAACATATTAAAAAAGGATGGAAAGTTGCAGTTTTGGATTTGACTGAGGGAGAGTTAGGGACGAGAGGAACTGTGGCGATTAGGTATAATGAAGCCAAAGAAGCAGCTAAAAGAATGGGAATATCTTATAGAAGAAACATGCAAATAGCAGACGGATTCTATGAAAATAATAAAGAAAATCAATTAAAACTAATTAGTGAAATAAGAAGAGCACGTCCACGATGGATTATTGGGAATGCTCCTATAGATAGGCATCCTGATCATGGAAGGGCATATGAATTAATTAGAGATGCATGTTTTTTAAGTGGCTTACGACAAATTATTACCTATGAGGATAATGGAAAAGTACAAGAAGCATGGCGACCAGAAAAAGTATTATCTTATATTCAAGATGAATATATTGAACCAGATCTTTATATAAATATATCAGAAGAAATGGATGCTAAAAATCATGCTATTGCAGCTTTTGAATCTCAGTTTTTTTCAGATGCATCCAAAGATCCAGATACTTACATAACGAATCCTTTATTTTTAAAAAAGCTAAAAGCACGTGCTTTATTATTTGGACAAAGAATTGGTGTTGAATATGCAGAAGGTTTTTTAGTTGATAGAAAAATCGGAATTGATAGTTTAGATCAATTATTGTAAATTAATATTTAAGACAAGCTTTTTATCCTAAATAATATAATTACTTTTGTAAAAACTCAGAAATTCATTTTAATAATATAATAATGGAAATAAAAGAATTAGAAAATATTGCTAAGGTTGTGCGACGTGATATTGTGCGTATGGTACATAATGTACAAAGTGGACATCCAGGTGGATCTTTAGGCTGTGCAGATTATCTTGTTGCTTTATACTTTAAAGTAATGGAACATAATCCAGAATTTACTATGGATGGGAAAAATGAAGATTTATTTTTCCTTTCTAATGGTCATATTTCACCAGTAATGTACAGTGTCCTAGCTCGTTCTGGTTATTTTGATATTAAAGAATTAGAAACATTTAGAAAAATAAACTCTAGATTACAAGGACATCCTACAACTCATGATGGATGGTCTGGAATTCGAGTTGCTAGTGGATCCTTAGGTCGAGGTTTAAGTGTTGCTGTTGGTGCAGCATTGTCTAAGAAATTAAATAAAGATCAACACTTGGTTTATTCTTTACATGGGGATGGAGAGTTGCAAGAAGGGCAAAATTGGGAAGCATTTATGTTTGCGGCACACAATAAAGTGGATAATATTATTGCTGCAATTGATTATAATCAACAGCAGATCGATGGTCATATTTCTAATGTATTAGATTTAGGAGATTTAAGAGCTAAATTGTTAGCATTTGGATGGGAAGTTGTGGAAGTTAAGAATGGTAATGATATGGCATCAATTCTAAAAGGCTTAGAAGAAGCAAAAGGATTTGTAGGAAAAGGAAAGCCAATTGTAATCTTATTACATACTGATATGGGGTCAGGAGTTAGCTTTATGAGTGGGACGCATCAATGGCATGGAATTGCTCCAAATGATGAACAATTAGACTTAGCATTGAGCGAGTTGCCTTTGCCTGAAGGTTTAGAAGACTATTAAGATGAATAATAATAAATTAAAAGCGCGAAAAATCAATTTTCGCGCTTTTAATTTAAAAAGTAATTTTATTTTACTTTTTTTGGATCAACCTTTTCTTTTACCATATCAGTAAACACTTTAGATGGTTTAAAGAATGGTATGCAGTGTTCAGGTATGTCTATTGCAACATTTTTTCTTATGTTTCTACCAACTTTTGCTGCACGCTTTTTAATGGTATAACTTCCAAAACCTCTAATATATACAGGTTCGTTCTTGGCAACAGAATTTTTTACTTCTGTGAAAAAAGTTTCTAGAGTAACTAATACGTCTACTTTTGGTATGCCTGTTTTATCTGATATTAAGGCTACTAAATCTGCTTTTCTCATTATTTGAAATTTTATTTAATTTGAAAATATTATTAAAAATACAATTATCAATACAAAGGTAAGTAAATGCTTTTATATTTTCATGAAAATATGCATGAAATATATAGTGTTTTTTAACTTTGCATAACTATTTTACAATAATAGGTTGTTTTTTGATTTAACTTTTAATATATCAATTTGATTAATGTGGTCTAAGAAAGGAATTTTCAGTAAGTTCTCTATGTTATGCTTATTCGCAACACCAATTAAAGACAATGCAAGTATATAATCATAGTGTTTGTATTCTGGAATTAATACAGAAGTATGTAATTTATTTTGATAAATATAAGATTGCTTGTTCGTGTATGGAAATTGCGTTTCGATTATTGCGTGGTAGTACCATTTTGTCTTTTCTTCTTCTGTATGAAATGCATCAAAAAGAGAGAATAAACTTTTTTTAGTATTTTGTTTTCTGAAAATAGGAATATCTTTATTAGGAACCCTTTTAAAATTTTGATTTAAATATTTTTCTAATACCCAACATAATTTTTCTGGTTTGAAACTACAGCTTAAGCCCCAGAATTCATATTTTTCGAAAAAAGGATCGGTATAGTCTAAAATAAAAGATTTCATAACGGTATTATCTTTATGCTAATAATTTTTAGTTCAAATTTAGCAAAAGGATGGTTTTCTGAATAATTTTAATTAAATTTAATTTTTAAATTCAAAATTACAAATAAAAAAATGGGAAAAGATAAAATGGTTGATTTTCCTCATGTGCCTTATGGTCAAGCGGTACATGGTCAAGAAGAAATTGATGCAGTGGTTCAGGTTTTGCAGACCTCTACCCAAATGGGTAAAAATGTGCGTGAGTTTGAACAAAAAATTGCCGATTTATATGCAAAAAAATATGGCATAATGGTCAACTCAGGATCATCTGCTCTTTATTTAATTAATGATTTATTAGACTTTGAAAAAGGTACAGAAATTATTACTCCTGCTTTAACTTTTTCTACAACTGTAGCTCCACAAGTTAAAAAAGGATGGATTCCTGCTTTTGTAGATGTAGAACCTGGTACTTACAATATTGATGTAAATAAGGTTGAGGAAATGATTACTGATAAAACTAAGGCTATGATCATCCCTAATCTTATAGGTAATATGCCGGATTGGAAGGAGTTACGAGCCTTAGCAGATAAATATAATTTAGTTGTAGTAGAAGATTCTTGTGATACTTTAGGAGCAGAGATTGATGGAGTTTCCGCTGGAAAGTGGACGGATATTTCTGCCACTAGTTTTTATGGCTCCCATATTATTAATTGTGCAGGAAATGGGGGGATTCTTTGTGTGAATTCAGAAGAATTTTATGATAGAGCTCGCTTATTAAGAAGCTGGGGTAGAAGTTCTTCTTTATTTGTTGAATCTGAAGCAATTGAAAATCGATTTAATGTTGAAGTGGATGGGATTCCTTATGACGCTAAGTTTGTTTTTGCAGAACCTGGTTATAATTTTGAACCTTCAGAATTGGGTGCAGCATTTGGTTTGGTTCAAGTGAAATATTTAGCAGATAATATCGATGCAAGAGAAAGGAATTATGCTGATTTATTAAATTTTATGAAGCAATATGAGGAATATTTTATTCTTCCTAAACAATTAGAAAATTCACGTACTGGTTGGTTAGCTTTTCCGTTAACAATCCGTCCTGATGCGCCTTTTTCTAGAAGAGATTTGCAGATATTCTTAGAAAAAAGAAATATTCAAACAAGAACTGTTTTTACTGGTAATATTTTGAGACAGCCTGGATTCAAAAATATTCCTTGTAAAGTTAATCCTAATGGATATGCAGTTGCTGATGAAGTAATGCGTGGTGGCTTCTTAGTAGGATGCCATCATGGATTAAAAGATTTCCAGATAAATCATATTAAAGAAAGCATAGCTTTATTTATAAAAAATAATATTTAATTTTCTTTAAGATATTATTAATTTTATTCTAAAAAGTATTTATAAAATTAAAAATAGGCTTAGTGAAATATAACTAAGCCTATTTTTATTCTAAAGAATAATTAGCTTTTTCACTTGACCTGTATGAGATTTTAAATAATAAACGCCTGCGGATAGGAAAGGAATATAAATGCTTTTTTTATTTTTTATACTTAATATTACTCTTCCATATTTATCCATCAAAATACCATTAAAATATTTAGAAAACCTAAGTTCCTTTCCAGAAAGAATTGGATTTGGAAAAACTGTAAATTTTTCTTTTTCTAATTCTTCTATATTTATAGCTGAGTCATCATCTTCATCTTTGGCGAAAGCTAGATTTATTATACCTATTTCATCTAATCTATAAGCTGGCCTTGTTCCTGTTCCATATCCAGGTTCTTCATCATAATAAATCCAACGAAATTCTAAATATTTCTTTTCCAATAAGCTATCTGGTATTCGTAATTTCATAAAATGTTCATCATAATTTAAAACATCATATGCTGGGTGTTGACTTTCTAAGGAAAAATCTTTAAAATGACTATTATTATTTGTTCTAAACTGCAGCTTTAATTTATATTTTCTAGGATGAGTTACATTTGCTTGGTCATACATCATTACATAATATTGGAGTAGGGCAGAATCAACATTTTCTGTATTCACTACTAAGGTAACAGCTCCTGGAAACTGTTGTAAATCCTCGCCTTGACTATTGCAATTATCCCATTGTGGGCTAGCTGTATTTCGTATTTCTATTCCCCAATCATTTAATCCTGTGAATCGAGAGCGACTAGTTAAATTATAGGAGCATTTCCAGTCATTTGCAAGTGGTAATTCAGTATTATCATAATTTGCACCTTGAAATACTTGAAAACTCATGAAAGGAGGATATGTTTCTGAAAGAGTATCACTAGGCCATTCGGAGAAAATATAACTTTCATCCTGTAATTGAAGAATTTCTGGTAATCTGGTGTTTGAATAATACCAATCATAAGAAAATGAATTAACTACTTGTGAACTATTAGCTTGAATTACTGCAGTTTGCCAACTAGGAATAGGATCAGTATTACGAATAAAAATTTTAAAACTATCCTCTGAAATATTGTTGAAGAGATAATTGAGGTTATTTTGAAAACCGGAATTGGGGTCAAAACTTATTTCGAAAGGATAGGAACTAGATAAAGTAATATTTTCTCCAAGATCGTTAAAGGAAAGCTGTAAAGAATCTATATGATTGATTCCTTTTTGCTCTATTGAATAATCTTGATATTTTTGCCAGGTAAATTGTGGATCAAAGGGACCTGAGGAATGTATTTCTATACTTTTTATTGCTAGTTGTGCTCTTGCCCCTGTTTGTGAACTATTGGGAGATTCATAAAATTTCCAAAGGAGTTCTATATGGCTTTGATCTTCTAAAATGCTTGGAAGATACCAAGTAGGCATTGATGTTTCAGCTCCATTAACACTTTCTGTAAGATATAAAACAGGTTCATTATTATTATCTACTGCTTCTAACCAAGATCCAGAATTTCCAATTCTATAAAACACTTGAAAAATATAATCTCTCCCGCCTTTTTGAATAGTTTTAGCGGTCCATTCCAATTGAATATCTGTTCTATTACTTGTATTTAACTGTATTATAAATGCCCCTAATTGCTGACCGTTAGGGTGATGATTAGAAGTAGCTGTATTAACCATGGAAAAACCATCTGAGCCTAATCCTCTTATTCTGGAGCTAGAAGTTAGATTATAAGGTAAATCATAAATATCTGCTATTTCGTTGGAGCTATTTGGATCTGTTGTGGTATTAAGAAAATAAAACAACATATTATCAGGATAAGTGCCTGCTGCTTCATTAGCATTCCAAGTGTTAAAAATATAACTTCCGTTTTGCAAATTATATTGTGCAAATAAAGTTGCGAAAGAAATAGTTGCTATAAAAAATAATAAAAACTTTTTCATAATAATATAATTTATATTTATAAATATAAGTAAAGTTTTATTTGAAAAAGAATTATTGCTAAAAAAAGTAGTAGCCGTCTCAAAAGTTCATTTTGATGACGGCTATTTTATTATCGATTTTTACTGATAAATTAAGTTTTTCCTATTTTTTATTTGTGTTATTGTTTTTTTTAGAATAAAAAGGAGGATTTC